>OGWU01000235.1_pt1 | contig 37402 bp, 32 predicted proteins | sample 1576071 | NCBI WGS metagenome assembly OGWU01 (sample SAMEA3541582, study PRJEB24748) | human gut metagenome | biome: human gut; feature: human-associated habitat; material: faeces | place: China | collected 2012
GGCAAAGCCTCATGTACTCCCAGATCTGCCGCTGCTTCTTGGTGAGTTTCTCAGGTGATGGGATTCCTCGCATCCGGTCCTGGATGGCCTTCCGCTCGGCGTTCAGCTGTTGGATGAGCACCTTCAGCTTCTCCTCACACTCTTCACGGGTATGGGCGTAGACGCATTTGGAGTGCTTGGTGCCGTCCGGCCAGGTGGGCGAGTAGCGCCCCTCAAAGAGGTGGTCGTTGATCTGAGTGATGCAGCCCGTTCCCGGCTTGCGGGTACGCCGCATAACCGGCTGGAAGTTGTGAGCATATTTTGACTCAGTGTATTTCTTCTCCCTACCTTACTCACGTCATTCCGCCTTCCTTAAGTGGCTGAAAACCGGAATAACATATGTGACAATTGCCTGGAACGGAATCTTCAAAGCAAAAATACCACCCACTGAAATCTGTGAATATTTAGCGGGCAACATTCTTCGTATATTTGTTGTTTTTGGTCAGTGAGGATTCAAATTTTAGTGAATACAAATCTCCTTTTCAACTTTCATTTTCCCATTGCGCAGTCTACAGGAAAATCCGACCAGTTTCATTCCAAGTTCTACACAACGGGATAACTCGTTATAGAAATCAGAATTCCTGTTGAGCGTAATTTCTGTAACATAGGGGTGCAGAGAGACGACAAAAAAGCACACTTTCTTACCTTGCTTCAAAAGCTCCTGTAGCTTACGGAGCTGCTTTAATGTACGCTCTGAGTAAACAGTTGGAAAAAGCGCGTTGGCATTTAAGGAAAGCACACTTTTGATCTCCACAATAGTGTCTGTATCTTTGATGTATAAATCTGCTTTATAGCCGTAAATAGTAAATTCTTTTACCACATCATTGCGTCTTCCGAGAAAAGAAAAACGACGACTATGTATTGCCTCTTCTATAGCGCGATTTGCCATAGAACTGTTAACTACTATATAGTTTCTCTTATAACGAACCGCGAACAAAGCATATTGTGTTCGGGAAGTAGGAGCCTGCGTGGGAAGCAGTAAAACCTGCTTCCCACGCAATTCCAAGAAATTACTCAGATGACATGATGAGGGAACATAGCACTCTGTAGGAATACCACTAATCACTACCTCACACAAAAAGCGATTTTTTAGCTCTTTAACAAATGTGCCGGTGACTATATTGGCACTGGAATTTATCATACGGTATCCTTCTTTGAGTCAATAAAATCAATTAATTGATCCTCAGGTATAAAAAAGCCCTGCATACGCAACATGTCGCTATCCGTCATCATTAGCATATCTCCCTTCCCCAACAAATCCTCAGCACCGGACCGATCCAGAATCGTTTGAGAATCTGTGTGAGATGGAAGCCTAAAGGACACTCTGAAGGGAAGCACCGCCTTAAGTGAGGATGTCACAATAGTAGCACGTGGCTGCTGAGTAGCGATCACCAAATGAATCCCCAAGTTTCTAACACGCTGGGCAAGCATACACAGATTAGATTCGAAGTTCTTCCTAACATCCTTTCCTTGCAGTTCGGCTGCCTGGACCAAATCAGCATACTCATCAATCACGACAACGAGACGCTTCATTTTTTTATTGGGATTCTTTGCATTGTAGGAGTCAATATCTCTGCTGTTCGCTTCCCTTATTGTGTTAGTTCTGTCTTGCTTATCAATCGCATTAATGGTTTCAAGCGCCGCAATAGCCTCATCTGCATCAGTAAGCACACGCCCACCACGCAAATATGACAGACCATTAAAAAAATGGAAATCCGTCTGTTTGGGATCAACAATTAGCAATTCAAGCTCATCAGATGAGAGCTTTTGTAGGAGACTAACAATAATTGAATACAAAAATATTGTTTTGCCAGAGCCAGTTGTGCCAGCAATCAGCATGTGCGGAGCCTTTGCTAAATCAATAATTTGAAATTCTCCATCAGGAGTCTGGCCAGCCAGAATATTTAACGCTCCAACTTCAGAATCGAGCTTGTTTAGGTGCTCAATCAGCATAAGAGGTTTATTGCTATCAGCAAAAGGAACATCGAGTCCTATATAGCGAGTACCTTTAATCCGACCTATGAATACCTCGCCTGCAGATTCTAACTCACGTGCAATGTCTTCGCTTCTCTTTTTAAGGTTTATCTCTGTTTCTCCCGGCTTTAACTCCAGTTTGAAGCGTGTAAATCTCGCTGCCTGCTGTACAATTCTCTCATCAACTGGAAAGGCCTGAATACCATAGCTTCTCAGCACAACATTAAGACGTACACATTTATCATGCAAAGCAAGATCTATTGTCGACACACTGCTTTCTGGTGTTGCCGCAGTTTCCACTGTCTCGATATCAACAGTATTCCTTACTGTCTGGTGGTGTGTTGGATTATTTACAAGAGTCTCTTCCACTGAAAGAGGTGTGTTCATTGCTTCAGAGGATATCTCTCTTGTTTCAGGCTGTGGAGAGAATGTGTTTTCCACCTTGGGTGTAGATGGTTCCTCATCAGTAAAGTTTGTGTCTGATAGAATGGCTTGAATTTCTGTTGCACCTATTTTCACAAGTGTGTATTCCTTAGCAGTCTGATCATGGTATACTTCGGTATGACTATCTGCTGTGTTAAAGTCAACATGAGATATTTGACGGCGAAGCACAGGGGAATATTCACCAGCAAACAGGTTATTCATTCGTCTGCAAAGCTCCTGCTTCTCATTTGCATTATATTCGGCGTTGGTAAATAAACTCTCAAATACCTGTTCTCTAAGAATTTCACGTCTGGATACTGTGGTTATTTTCTCATTTCTTCCAAACATCTCGATCATCAGAGTTTCAAGTATGGCAGCCTGATCTACTGCATGACCGGAAATTATTCCCTCCGCATTAATAGAATAGTCTGCATATGTCTTGACCTCAATAGTCTCGATGATAGGAGGCAGTTCATCTGTTTCTCCAAAACGGATGGCTACTAAATCCGGCAATTTATTGTCGTCTCTTTCAGAAAGCCATTCTCTGGCCAATTGTGTATCCAAGCCAACAATGATCGCATCTGGGTATAGCTTGCGATATCTAAGTGCTGTAATTGCAAGTCCCAAGCTACCCTTACCATGCTTTTGATCGAAAATTTGATTTGTTGAGTGCGATACGACACTTAACAAGCCATCATCGTTAATAGCGCGAGTCACGGAAATTATATTCTGAATTCCGCTCTCACTTGGAATATAGTTTCCGAGGCTGGAAACTATTTCTTGATACCCCATCGCAAACTTGCGGCTATTTTTAGAATAAATACCAACAGAACGATAATCAGAGCTTTTATAGCACAGTCTTTCACTGGTAGATTGCAGAGAAACATCCCAGCTTTTCAGGTTTTGGTCCAAAATAATTAGCCAGTCTGCCTTTTTTAGAAGTGCATCATAGGTTTCTTTTTTTAGTGGAGAATTGAAAAATACATTCCGATGTCCAAAGGTAGAGGGCTGCTCGTACAGTTTCTCTATAATGCTGGCGTAATCTGCAAAGATGCCGCCCTCATTTGCCGCACGGATTTTAACGCTTCCTTGCATTTTGTTGTATTCATAGACTTTTGGCACACACAGAGGATGGATATGAATGTTTCTACTATTGCGTGCAATATCAATTTCCTGCTCATTCGGATCAAAAACCACAATAACATGCTGTTCCTTGCTAATTTGCCGGACAATTTCTGGATAGGTAAGGCACGCATTTTTTATAGACAGATTAAAGCTGCCGCTTCTTTTCCCTTTTACCTTTCCAAGCATACCCTCATTGAGTGAATCATCTTCAATTTCAATCCAGTCTGCAGAGGTCTCCTTCGTGCGATATATTGTAAGATCAATGCCCACATTGCCAAAGGCAGAGAACTCTTTATCTTTATCCAGTTTTTTAAGCATCTCGACAACAGAAGCTACCGAAGGAGGATTTATAAAGCTGATTCGAAGCATCATGCTGGAATGTGGATATAGGCACATATAGCGGGTTATGCCTTGACGAACAGCATCTAATCCCACTCCGTTATCACTGATCTGTGGCTTAGTGGAATAAACAGGCATGCACCCCAGCCTACCAGAATAGGGCAGACACTCTATTCTGGTAATATTGTTTCGGGGAAGCATCAACAGAGCCAGAGGATCCGGAATGTCCTCTGCTTTGCGGATAATGAATTCCTTATCCTCATCAGACAGGTAGCAATCACCTCCTGCTGGGACACCGCGTGAGTTAAGCATTTCCTCTGCAAGCTTTATATATTTCCACAGATAAAGTGGATTCAATGGAGTTGGGACAGCATGTGAATTATTTCGACCAATTATATAGACAATATCAAGGGCGAGGATTATTGCGATAACCTCCTTGGCTCCAGTAGAGTCTAACTCATATAAATCCTTGAAATTATCTTTAATTTCAGAAAGTAGTCGTTCATATGCCTTTAAATATGCAGAAAAAATAGTACAACGAGCGACGATTTGAAGCATGGGCATGTCCTGGAGGCGTTTCGCATACGGTAAGAGCTTACGCCGAGCCTCCAAAAAGTTGTTAAACGCAGATAGGACTGCCGTTGCAGCAGTTTTTGCCTCAGGAAAGTCCGATGCTCTTATCAAATACGTCTTAGCCCTGTCAATAAACTCATTATCAAATTGCTCAAAGCCGTATTTATCTGCATTATCCAGTGCTTCCTTCGGGCTTACAACATCAGCTTCAATGATACCGCCCCACTGCATATCAGAAACTGCCATCTGGACAAGCTTTTCAGTCACAGCCTGAACCGGGATGTCAATTTTGACACCATCGACCTCGATACTCTTTACACAGCTTTTGTCATTTTCCGGTCGGTTGTCTATTTCCTCCTCGGCTTTATCAACGAAGTCCTCAATCAGGCCATCTTTCCCCTCAAAAACCATCCGTGATGTTGCGACAGTGGGGCTGTTTCCACCTTTTTTAGGAGGTTTTGGATTTGAGTCGGAATTTGAATTAGTTGCTGTTTTAAGGCATTTTTCGACCTCATTCAAAGACAACTCTTTTAGCAAGTCAACCGACGGAGATCGGTAATATTCCAAAACCAGTCTGACGACGCTATTATCAGGATTCTTCGCCAAGAAACCTGATATATTCTGGCGTTCCTTCTGCTCCAGATTAGAAATCCGCCTAACTACAGCATAGTTTTCCTTAATTTTCTTTCTCAACTGCTCCGTAGTGGGAGCTCCTACAGCAAATCCAGAATCCGACAATAGCCCAAGCCGGTATAGTTCCTCATTGACAGCAGCGGGTAATTGAGTTTCATCTGTTTCTATTAATGTTTCGAGATAATCAAGGACTCTCTCAAAATTGAGTAAGGCCCGAATATCCTTACGGGCAAGTGCTTGTAAAAGGTTTTTAATCGCCTCATTGCTTTGGGGAAGTTTCTCCAGAGCCAGCTTACAGCTTTTTTTATAGACCTGTTCCATGCTAATCTCGTCGTACCATCTCAAGGAGGATATCTTCTCGAGTTCAGTATTTTTAATAAAATGGACTCGGAAAGTATCCTCGTTTCCAAGATTTCGAGATTCCTCTGCTTCTTCAACAGAATAAAAACTCTTGCAATTTTCCACATTTGGGAGATAATTGCGAAAGCGTTCCTGTGCAGCGTTATCATAACCTAAAAAATATAGTTCAAGCTTTTTTTTATGAGAAATAGAAGCAATAAACCTTTCAAAGTCAATATCTGGAAGGTTAATGATAGAAATACCGAAGCTGTTATCACGCTTCAGCTTATCATTTACAATTGAAATAATTACATCAGTAAGCAAGTCCTTCACGCCTACACCTCCCAACCAATAAGTGTGACGCCATCAGCAAATCTCTTTGCCAGTCCCATTGAGATCAGCATATTTGCTATAGCCTTAGCATTTTCTGAGAGTTCTCCTCGAAGGTCCTCAGGAGTCGTTTTTGCAATACCATACTCATCCATATATGCATAATCCACATCTGTATCTGTCCCAATTATTATACCGTAGCGTTCTCTAAGAACAGTCCCAAGTTCTCGTATCTCAATACCGTCAAGCAATGCTTGCGTGTCAATTGCACTAAGTACAATTGTTTCCAAAAGAAACCGATTAATCAAAAATCTTTTGTATTTTGTGGCATTCCCAGTGGGCCCTACAAAGCCGGCCTTTGTACCTAAAACATTGCAAAAATCAGACGGGGTTGTGTTGGGATACTTATATGTGTATAGGGCAAATTGTAGCGACTTTGCTGTTGAAAGCAACGGTGAGTCTCCCGCATGACAATTGGCGCGAATATGCTGGAGTATTGTATTACGAACACCCTTTGTCTCATGTTGTGGCGTTAAGCTTAAGCCACTTTTAACATATTCCTCGCAGTCGGCCTGACTATTTAAGTTGCGAATTAATCCAGCATTTTTAAGCCAATCACATATAAAAGAGGTCGTATATGCTTCCACTGCTTTTTTGCAGGCAATAAAGCAGGACTCACTCGCCCTCTCAATTGCCCCCAATCGCTGGTCAGCATCCAATAGCAGCGGAATTCTTTTCCCTCTAAACGTAACCCTATTAATATCTTCCAAATAGAAAAACACAGCAAACATTGCAAAGGCAACCATCCTTCGGAGCACAAGCAAAGAATTGCGGCCCTTGCGTTCGCTGTAGGCTTCACAATTTTGGGCCAAACAATCGAAGCCCTTACGAATAATTTGTTTGGATTCATTCCAGATAATTTCATTGTGCTCTGGCTCACTTCGCTTAATGCGTTCAGCCTCGGGCTGGCGCACAATGAGGGGCTTGATGATCCGAGTGAGATCATCGTCATCATCCCTGAGTGCTGCCTCAATTAGTGAAACAGCTGGAGAAATTTCGCCATTCACAGGAGAAAACAGTATATCACCAATAAACTCTCCGATATCTGCTTCAGCTGGAACCTTCGAGCGAAGTAGCCACTTTGACGAAATGTTCATTACAGAATGACCTGCACTTGGATAAACCGTGGAATCTGGGTTATAAACCTTCTCCAGATAATATCGAAGTTCCTTGATATCATCAAAGATGTTTTCACCGGACTCATAAATCACATCCTTGTATTTATCCAATATTACTTCTGAGGAAATGGCCTTTGCTCTCCGCTCGCTAACTACCCATTCATGGATATCATCAACCTTACATTCTATTCCGGTACATACGCGAAAAAGTCCATTCGCAACGTATAATGGCTTTGTAGAATTAGAGGTAGGGTTAAAGCCAAGAGCACTACAGAGTTCAGTTCCTATTTCTGTCAAGGTATCCTGATGCTTGGCCATTAATAATCTCTCTCCTTTCCTACATAATACTTCCCATTATTAATCCGTAGCTTTTTATGTGTTCCTTCACGTCGATTAGCAATGATTATTTCACCATCATAGTAGTCCTTGGCCACACCAGCGGCGCAGAGTGCTTGCACAAACTGTGTCACTATCTGTTCATACTGCGAAGAGAGTAGCGCCGCAGGATAGCCGTTCTCAATAAGGATCAGGCTTCGTAAAAAATCCATGTTAAGTTCAAGCTTGACATCTGTCCGCTTAATACTACGCATAACAATAAATGACGGAACATACTCCATCTCACTGAGCCAGGAGGCAGGCGTTGGTACAACCAACTCCAATTCTTCCGCAGGAATATATCGGGTGGACACTGAGGCTCCAGCAGTACGACTGAGATCATAGCTATGCACTGTCCAGGCCCGGAGCTGTCCATTTTCATCGTCAGAAGATAAGTAGAGCCTGTTCATAGACTTAATCAAGCGCCTTTTAATTCCTCCTGCGTCCTGTTTTATTTTCACAAGAATGTCAATGCATTTGCTAAAATCGTGAGGCTGTAGATCGACAAACTCCTTAGCAAAGCAGTTTTCAAAGAAAAATTTACGTTTTATAGACTTAAATAGGAGTACAGCATCCTCTACAGTACCAGTATCCTTGGTAATATCAACAGGCCATACCGTGGGGCAGTCGAACTGCCACCCCTCCTTGATCTCACCATTCCATAGCTTCTCATCCCAAGAGGGAAAGGATAATAGAACAGGGTCAAATTGAAGTGCAAAGGACATTAAATCGTTACTACCTTCAAATATCGCATCATAATAATAGCCTTCTCCTTCATGCTCCGGATCAGTACAACAAACGAGAATATAGGATAGAGCCCCTAAAATATCTCTAATGACAAAATGCTCACCACTCATTGAAATGAATGAGAATATATGGAGTAACTGCTGCTGAACCAAAGAACTTTTCAATGCTGTAACATTGTGTGCTAAAACAGCATTGCTTCCACAATAAGGCTGCAATAAATCAGTGAAACGATCAAGAACTGTTTTTGTTACGCTGCGATCTTTATCCAAAAGGTTTCTCTCGTTTAGGTCAACTATACAAATACGCTTTAACTCAATTGTCTGGTTCCCGTAGATAAGGATGTTTTTTCTTATTTCTACAAGCTCTTCATAGAACCTCGGCGCACGTGATTTGAAGTATGTAGTCAGTTTGTGAAAGGGGAACTCATTTGCCGCAATAATACATGGCTTGTTCTGGTCATAGCAATCCAGAATGTCATCCATGAGTTGAGCAAGATGCTCATTTGTAACACAGTTCATATCCGTTTCAACGTAAACCCCATTCAAGTCATCCTTAAGCGCCTTAATGATAAAGGTTTTCCCGTCACCTGGATTTCCCGTGAGGAAAATGATTTTGCGCTGTTCAACCATTCTCCGTATAATATTCTCTGCACCTGAGGAAATATGGAGCAGAGATATTTGCTCCGGTGACATCGAATCGGAGTAGCAATATTTACCATTATGTAGTCGTTGAATAAATTGCAGGTTATCCATATTGTCACCTCATCATGCTAACCAATACAGAAGATACATCAAAGTGGCGAAGACGACCTATGATATCAACAGAAGTGAGCCGCATTTGTAACCAACGCTTATACCAGTAATCAATTATTTTCTGTGTACCGGTCTCTACGCTTTTAGTATCGCTTATATCAAAAGGGTACTGAAGGTCATCCGTGGCTCCACAAAGAAACTCGTTTGTATTCTTTGCAAGCTCGATTGAATAAACGATTCTGGGAGAGTAGTGCTTCAGAAAGGCATCCGCCTTAATGCCTAAACAACTTAGCCCACGACTTATAAGTCGGAAGCGAGGGCTTGTACCCTCTCCAAATATGTTGTTAATACGCCTACCACCATCTTGAAGTTCCAGAACTCTCATCAATGTAGCCGTCGTTTCTTTTGAGAAAAACACGGTACCATAGCCTTCAGTGATTCCCATTTTCTTATATTTTAGGCTAAAATCATTAGCTACAGGGACACTGATCCGATTATACTGACTGCTTCCAATCGCGTATAAACTTGTCGTTCCCAGAAATGCCAGCCGACTATCCCGTATAACTCGTTCGCCTTTCATTCGAGAGGCAATTTCACTTACTTGATTCTTGTATCGCTCTGTGTAGTCACGAATAACCACCGGGCTACAGGCAAGCATACTAACAAGTTTACCTCCAAGCAGTTCATTATAGGGTGGGATGGAACCGCATACTATGATCTCCATCATATTAGACCCTATTTTTGTTTTTCGATTCGCAACGAGTGCAACATTAATTGCCTTGCGCCCATCTTCAGTACGCATAAGCCTTGCCAGCCAGTCTACGTCAGATTCTTCATGGCATCTTTCAAATGTAAGCTGAGCATCCAGTAATCTTGCGAGTTCACCTGCACGTTTTTTCTTAAATAAGACCTCCTTTGCTTCATCAGTGTAGTTGGTTATATGCACAGTTTTTTTGTTATCAATAGCAAGCTCGCGGAGTTGTTCAGCTAAAGTGCGCAACTGAACAATTTTTTCTTCAGTCACAGGCTCACCGAGGCTATAGTCAAGATCTTCTAAGTATAACTCAGAAATCGCTCTTGAGAGATTTCCTCTAAGTATTGCCATAGTTTCACTGCTATACTTCCGAATTCTCCGTCTGTGCTCTTCTTCCGTTTCAAGATATCGGCGAGTAGCCGCTCCAACTGTCTTACCGTTTGTTCCACTTACTGTTTGGCGAGAGTGGTCAATCCGTTCTATCCTTTTTAGCTTTTTTGCTATAGCCTCCACAGTCCACCCAATCTCATCATCACGAACAGTAAGATTAAGTACTGAATTTCCAAGAGCAAAGATTCCAATGATAGGGTGACATTCCTGCGCAGCATCTCGTACTAAATAAAATAAATTGCGCCCTGGCATGGTTTTATAGGGGATTGACCAAGTATATCGAAAATATCTCCAAATATCGGAAAGCCAATATCCCGTATATCTGTCCTTACAATGCGTCACAAGCTGTATGTAAGGTTGAACAATGTGTTCATCCTGTGCTTGTATTTTCTCTATTAGCTGCTGTGAGTTCCCAATAAGGTTTTTGATCGAAAGTCGTTTCCCGTTATAAACTTTTTCCTTCTCGAGCTTTTCAATAAAATTTAGTATTGACGGCTCTTGAAATTGTGCCTTTTTTTCTGAACTCAAGCGATATCTTATGTACTCTTTGTCCATAGAATCCTTAGCGGTCAGTTTAACATATAGCTGCTCGTCATGCACTTCAAGCTGCCACCCCTGCTGGCACAAGTCAATTAACACATTTAAGGCAGCGGCATATCTTACAGAATCCAAGCTATCTCGGTCTACATCGTACGCAAGTAGTTCGTTTTGAACCAACTGATTTCTATAGCTTGGAAATGCACTACCGATACGCTTCGTCAGATCTGCAAAGCGTACTGTATTCGCCTCATTAAGTTGCGGCGCAAAGCGCTCCAGGATCTCTCCCGCTTTGTTCACCATTTCTTTCGTTCCTTCCATGGATATTATGTTTTCGAATGTGGGAGGCTCCTACAACAGCGAGTTTTATACGCTATGCTCGTACTGGTTTCTTTTTCGTAGTATTGCACACCACATATCCCAAAAAACGGACTTTTTATTCTTTTATGACCTCCACAATGTCTGCAATATCGCAGTCGAGCACCTTACATATTTTCACAAGAACTTCTGTACTGACATTTTCATTACGCCCTAACTTTGCAAGTGCAGTCGTAGTAATACCTGTTGCCAGTCTAAGATCCTTCTTCTTCATATTCTTATCAATCAAAAGCTTCCATAATTTATTATAGCAAATAGACATAACAACACCTCCTATTAGTACAAGGGAATAAGCACTTCTACTTTAACATCACAAGGTCAATTTGTCCACATAAAATCTATTTTTTAGACTATAATTGCAAATATGGACAATAACATGTATTATACAGGTTATAATTTACTGCCCTCAGCTTTATTCAGTTTATTGGCAAAATGTCTCAGCAGTTGTGCACTATTCTGTCACTAAAGGAACGGTTATTTTTTACCTATCACTTTACCATCTGTCCCAGTGCCGTGATATACTTCCTTTTAGAAACTTGGCCTCCTTCTCAGTTGTGTTTTAAACTGCCGTGCCACTCAGTGGTACGAGGCTGTGGAGCGTCGGCGACAAGAAAAAGCAAAAATAAAAGCCACCCGCTTGCGAACGCTGTTTGCGGATGGCTTGTTTCTATTGTCCCAGCATCTTTTGGATCATCTCATAGTGCTTGGCCACCGTGTGCCGAGTCACCTTTGCCCCCTTGGCGATGGTGCTGTAATTCGTCTCGTCTGGGCAAAGCCTCATGTACTCCCAGATCTGCCGCTGCTTCTTGGTGAGTTTCTCAGGAGATGGAATCCCTCGCAGCCGGTCCAGGATTGCCTTCCGTTCGGCGTTCAGCTGCTGGATGAGCACATTCAGCTTCTCCTCACACTCTTTACGGGTATGGGCGTAGACACATTTGGAGTGCTTGGTGCCGTCCGGCCAGGTGGGTGAGTAACGTCCTTCAAAGAGGTGGTCGTTGATCTGGGAGATGCAGCCAGTTCCCGGCTTTCGAGTGCGTCTCATGACTGGCTGGAAGTCCGTGAGCGGATTTGCCTCAGTAGAGTCCTCCGCCACCTCATTGCCCAGGCCTCGGTCGATCTTGGCGGCAGCTTCACTCAACATGTCGCTGGTGATGTGGGTGTAGATATCCAGCGTTGTCGCCGCCGATACATGGCCCAGCATGGCGGAGAGTGTCTTGATGTCCATCCCGTTCTCCAGCGCCATGGTGGCAAAGGTATGACGCAGATCGTGAAATCTGATTTGCTTGCACCCAGCCCGCTCCAGAATGATATGGAGCCGACGGAGCATGGAGCCAGGTGTGAGCGGCATATCCAAATTCTTTGGAGAGGGGAACAGCCACCGGGACTTTGCTGTCTTTCGGTATTCCCGGAACACCTCCACCACGGCGGGCGGCAACACCAACTTGCGGATAGAGGCTTTTGTCTTGGGGACACTCAACTGCATCTTTCCATTTACCTCATAGACCTGTTTGGTCACGGACAGCGTTCCGGTATCCAGATCCAGGTCGGACCATTGGAGGGCCAGCAGTTCGCCCCGGCGAAGGCCAGTGGATAAGTCCAGCAGGAACAGTTCAAAGTAGCCATCCGCCTTGGCCTGAATGAGAAATCGCTGGAGTTCCTGGTGTGACAGCACCTGCATCTCCGGGCTCCGCTTGGGCGGCAGCTTACAGCCTACCGCAGGATTGGTCCGGATCAGGTTCTCTTGCACCGCCTGATCCAGCGCTGCCCGACATTTGGCGTGACACATTCGCACCATCCGATCGGACAGGCCTTTCCCAAATTGTTCTGTGCGGACGAGCCGTCCCTCCTTTTTCAGGTGAGCGTAGAATTGCTGGAGGTCCTTCTGGGTTAACTGGCACAGCGGGATCTTGCCCAGCTGCGGGATGATATGCTGATAGATGGTACTCTCATAAGTGTTCTGCGTGGCGGGTCGGAGACCGGACTTGATGTAAGTCTGATACCAAAAGTCCATCCATTCACCGAAGGGCATATCGGCGCAGATCTTTTCGGACTTGGTGCTGCCCACTGTCTCCATCAGCTTGGTCAACTTTTCCTGGCACTCGTGCTTGGTCTTGGCCAGCACATTTTTCGTTTTTGGAAGGCCCTTGTCGTCATAGCCCACCACGGCCCGGCCTTCCCAGCGGCCGTCTTTACGCTGCCTTATGGTGCCGGTTCCGCTTTTTCGTTTCCTTGCCATGGGTTCAACTCCTCTCCCAATAGATTTTTCAGAAAGCCGCCAACTACATCGCTGGCGGCTCTCTGCATATCCGGCGTCACATGAGTGTAGGTATCAAGCGTGAACGATGCGTTGGTGTGTCCCAGGATGCCGGAGAGAGTCTTGGCATCTACACCGCTGGCCAGGGCGTGGGTGGCGAAGGTGTGGCGTAAATCATGGAACCTGATGTGAGGCAGTCCTGCCTCTTTCAGCAGCACCTTCATCCAGTAGTAGGCGGCACTGGGTCGCACCGGTTTCTCCGGAGCCAGTGGTTCCGGGAATATCCACTGACTGATGGCGTGCTTTTTCCTCTCCTTTAATCGCTGGACAGTACTGGGGGGCAGACGGATGGCGCGTCTGCCCCTCTCAGTCTTGGTCTCGCCGATCTCCATTTCACCCCGCTTAGGTACATTCACCGAGCGGAGAATTTTCAGCGTCCCTGCATTTTCATCGAAGTCTCTCCACATGAGACCGCAGATCTCACCTCGACGAAGGCCGGTGGTCAACTCCGTGTAGAAGAAGTCCCGCCAGATTTCGTTCTTGTCCACTGCCGCCAGGAAAGCATCCATCTGCTCTCGGTCGAGAACCTGCTTTGGTTTGTAGTTGCTTTTGGGCAGCTTGACGCCGTCCGTTGGATTATAGGGGACGATGTGATCCCGTTCCGCATCCTTGAGGCAGCGGTGGAGCATGGCGTGGATGCGGAGCACCATGCTGTCCGACAGTTCGTGCCCATACTCCGGGTGGTCGTGGACACGGCCCTCTTTCTTCAGCTTCCGGTACAGCTTTTGAATGTCCAACCGTGTGACCCGGGAGACAATCTTGCCGCCCAAGTAGGGTTTCACATAGCACCGGATGTACTGCTCATAGCTGCGCAGAGTGTTAGGCCGCAGGGTAACGGCACCGTACTCCTCCATCCAGCGATCCAGCCACTCGCCCAGAGTCATGCGGCTGTCCTCGGTAAGCTGTGCGTCCTGATAGATATCTATGTCACGGTGAAGCTTAGCCAGCAGTTCTTTTTGAGTTTTGGCCAGCACATATCGGAAGATGGGTTCGCCGTTTTCCTTGTGGCCCACTACGATGCGGCCCTCCCAGCGGCCATCCTCCCGTTTGCGTACCATGCCATCTCCTGATGGTCGTCTTTTTGCCATGTTGTTTCACCTCCAGTATTTCAGTTTCGTTTGTCGTGCGGTTACTGTGCAGACTATTTCACAGGAGGATACCTGTAAGACTCTGCCACGCACTGGTAGAGCACAGCGCCGCAGCGGCGGCAGATCAGATACCGCAGTCGGTTGCCCAGCATTCCGTGTTTCTTGAATGTGACCAGCGCTTCGCCGTGCTGCCAGCCAAGCCCGATGTCCTCGCACCCACAGTACTGGCACCGCTGAATGGGAAGTCGATTTGTCATTTCGATCCCTCCTCCTGTTCCATTCTGCGGCAGACTCGTTCTGTCTCATCCTCATCGAAGGAGTACAGGCCATCCGCCTCCAATTCCTTACACAGTCCCCAAGCCAGTTTGAACCCGGCGGTGAAGCTGGCCAGGGAGATCTCTTCTTTCAATAGATTCTGACTGTCCACCAGATGCATGAGCCTGCGGCGCTGCATCTTGTCCAGGCAGTCCCGCACTTCCTGACGGGTATTCTCGATGTCCTCTTCCAACTCTGACACATTCGGTTCCCGGAAGAACCTCTGGTGCAGTGCTCTCATGTAGTCGTTCATTGCGCATCGCCTCCTTATCAGCAACACACAATACCCGAACCTCTTTACAATATCCAGCCCTTATTTGAAACTTTTGAGAAAGATTTCTGGGCTGTGAAGAGGTTTTTATCTTTGTTTGGGCATGTCAGATTTTAATACGCCTACATCCCGCCCATGGTCATGCCACCCATGTTCTGCTCCTCCTCATGATCATCCGGCTTGTGGCCCAGGGCGATCTTCTTCTGACGGATCTTCTGGAGCAGTTTACGGTCTGTTCTGTGACTGCCCGGCGGGCAGGGCGGAATGGAGTTGTCCTGAAAGATCCGGCCCATGTGATGGAGCAGCTTGGTGGCAGAGAGGAGCACATTGGGCTTGCGGCTGTCATTGAAGTGATCCAGAAAGAACTGGGCGTACTCATTTCCCTGGGACGCGGATTCCCAGAACCAGCGGTACGACTGCTCTTGATCCCGAGCCACATCCTCTCCGGTGAGATACAGCTTGCCCAGGGTGTACTGAGCATACTGGTTACCCTCTTGAGCGGCATCGGTCAGATACTCTACCGCCTTGGCTATATTCTTCGGGACATCCGTTCCATCCAGATACAGTTTCCCCAGCCGGTAGGCGGCATAGGAATTGCCTTGTGCCGCCGCTCTCTCATACCAGGACACCGCTTCCTCCATCCTCTTTTGACTTTGCAGCAGTTTACCAAGAGCGTACTGTGAGAAGTCATGGCCGGCTTCGGCGGCACGGCGGAACCACAGCTCCGCTTGTTCGTCGTCCGGCAGCACACCCATACCATCCCGCCAGCATTTTCCTAACTGATGTGCTGCCACGGAAAAACCTGCGTCCCAGAGCTTCTTCAGTACTTGCACCTGTTCCGCTTTTTCTTCCTCTGTGTTTTCATAGACTGAAAGGATTTCTTTTGCGTTCTGATACACTTCCACCATCTCCCACCGGGATGACCAGGCGTGAAGCACGGCGTTCTGATCTTCATCCACCTCATCGTTCATCTGCGTATCCTCAAAGGTGAACACACCCAGCTGGAAATTGTCCGCTTCCCGGATGACCATATTTTTGATGGCCTTGAACTCCTGCTGCTGGGACAATGGTTTGTGTTCTCTTGGCGTGTCTTTGTAGTACCGCTCCAGTTCATCCCGCATTCGGTTCCAGTGGTCATAGCACTCCGCCACTTGCGGGAGCTTGCCCAGCTCATCCACGATGGCATCCACCTGCGCCTTTACTGGCTTCTTCAGATAGCCGTACACCTTTTTACCTTTGACCTCCGCCATCATTTCGGCCAGCGTTTCCATCTGCCCGGCGATAATAGGACTGTCACAGAGACCGGACTTCATCTCCCGGATGAGACGAACCATGGCTTCCATAGCTGCGTCCCGCACCTGCTGATAGGACAGATCTTTCTCTTGATAGATGGACAACAACTCGTCCTGGAAGATATCGTTGGACAGTTGGGAGCGCATCTGCTCAATGCCACGTTCGGTCAGGTAACCCTGCTTTGGATCATTGGACCAGGCCATCATGTGGATGTGGGGGTGGTGTTTTTCATCATGGAAGGCGGCGCACCATCGAAAGCTGCTGGGCGGAATTTTCATCGCCGCCGCCAGTTCTGTCTGATGGGCCAGCAGCAATCTGCGCCAGCTCTCACCGTTTTCGTAGCCCAGCCGTGCGGCATCCTCCCGCTTCAGCGAATAGATGAAGGTCCACACCGGACCGGCGTGTGCGTTGATTTCCTCCATGGTTTGCTCCAGATCGGCAGGACCGTCCGCAGAGAACAGACCGTGAGAGCGGGGGCGCTCTGCAATGTACTCCAGGTAACCACCGCCTGCCGTGGGTTCCATCAGTTCCACACCATCTCGGGTGGCGATGTACTCAGCGTAGTGTCCGCCGCCGCTTCCCGGCTTGATGTAGCCGGACTTTTGAATGAGACCCTTCATTCCTCAATCCTCTTCTGAAACCGAAACGCATCCTGGAAATCAATTTCCCCGTTGGTCTCTTTTACATTTTTCACGCAGCGCACCCGAAGTTTTTGCAGCGTATCCAGGCTAATATTGATATCGCTGGCAAACAGATTTGCCATCAGATCCTGGTCCACTGCTTGCTTGAAGAGCAGATGCCCCATGCGTTTTCCAAAGGCACCCAGCTTTCCCTCCAGCACATCAGAGAGGATACGAGGCAGATATTCCTCCGCATGTTCCGTGTCCAGGTAGCCGGAATAAAACTGGATTGCCTTTTCGATATACTCATTTTTGGTGGAGCAGTTGTCCGCCTGGTAGTGATGTTCCACATCGGCCCAGGCCGATTCGCTCAGCCAGACTGAGTGTTTCTTCTTTACCTCTTTCATCTCCAAAATCGCCTCCTTTTCTCATCAGCGCCGCCTGAAATCCCGCAACGGCGGGGATTCAGGTGGTTTTTTACAAGAACAGCGCCAATCCCAAAGCCTACTGGCCGAAACAGCGCCAACCTCAAATCCCCGAAACCGCCCGCACTGCGGGCGGATGTGACTGCCCGGGCGCACAAAAGCGCCAGGGCTTTCTCCTGCTCCTCTTCGTCCCCGCGGCCCCCGTCCTGAAGCCTTGCCCGAAATCGGGCCAAATCCACCTTGAAAGCCCCAGGTTGGGCAGGGACTCTGCCCTGCCCCGAAGGAGGGCACACAGCGCCTCACAGGCCGCTGCAAAGGGGAATTCCTCTGCCGCAGGGGACGGTGCACTGCGGCAGGAAAATCCGGAAGTATTCCGCCGGGCCGGACACCAGATGCTGGCGCATCATCTCGGCGCATTGAAACAACCGGAATGCGGTGACTTGATTGCAGAACTCAAATTCCGCACAGCGCTCTTTCGCAAATGCTCTCTGCTCATCCGTGAGGTTGCCGCGGTTCTCATCGCAGAGGAACAGTGCCACGGCATCTTCGTCGATGGGCTCACTATGACTGGCGTTCCACTTGCTGATGATGTACTTTCGCTTGTCCGCCATAGCCATGGCGCACAGGTTGGGGTCTTCTTGAATGATGCGGCCCAGTTCCTGCATCAGCATCCGGATGCACACTCCTTTCTCTCCAGCGCGGCCAGGCGCTGCTTTGCCTTGTGCTGTTCCAGTGCCAGGTCGGCCATATCCATCTGCCGCTCATAGTACTGATCGATGGCCAACTGGATAGGCAGGATATGATAGAGCAGACGGCCGTTGCGCTTGCGACCATCTTTGGTGATAACGGTCGTGCGATCGGTGCGAATGAGTGACCGCTCCTCCAGCTCCGCCACATACTTGCGTACAGTGGTCACGCACATGCCCACGCCCTCGCCGATCTCCCGGTAGCTGAGCAGGCACTGATAGGTCTTGCGGTCCTCCCGGCGGAGCAGGAAACTGTACACCGAGATTGCACCGCGGGACAGCCCCAGATCGTAGATCTCGTTGGGCAGTGGGAAATAGTTTTTGATAGGATCCCGCTTGGTCCAGCTCTGCTTTCTCATTTCGCACCTCCAGACTGTTCCTCCGCCCACTGAATGAACTTCTCTTTCGGTACCACCATGCGGCTGCCCACACGGAGTGTCGGGAAATCGGGTTCGTGCATCACCTCGTAGGCGGTGGAGATGGACACGCCCAGCACCTGCGCCACCAGTTTTGCGTTGAGAAACAGCGGCAGGTCGCCATAGCTTTTGCAGACTGACATCTTCATTTCAATACCTCCGATCATTTTCAAGTGCAGAGAAAAATTGTTCTTGCGTTTCGGAGGTCTCTCTGATAAACTGAACACAGATTGGGCTGTGTTTTCCGAAACGCAGCGGGCCGTTGAACTGTTGCAGCAGTTCAGCGGTCTTTTTTTACGGTGACTGTCTTTTGCCTGTGTCTGGCCATCACCATACCCATTCCTGCCCTGCGGCCTTGTTTGACACGCACGGCGTTTGCATTCACCTTGGTACGCTCGGCTGTTTGTCCGCAACAGCGTCATGGCAGCACTTCCCCGGTGAGTATCGTCTTTGGTGATGGGTATTTATTTTTCAAGGTGCAGTACCAGGAGGACAACGAAAGTTTTCATTGACAAATTGTCTTCCTAATGTTAGACTAATGATAATTTCAATTAGACAGTCATCGCTGTGGGAGTATCTTTACACACCAAAATACGTTTGTCAAGTCTATCGAAACTTTAATTTAGCATTAGTCTATTTTCGAGGAGCCGACTATGTGGTACGTGAAAATGTATTTCTCCGAAAAGCGGGAGTTTTTTCAGTGTGACGCCTCTGGCATACAGGGAGTACCGTCCGTTGATCGGGAGTTTCCATTCCTGGAGAGCCTGCTTACTTTTCTGGAGATGGATTGTGGGGAACTGACACCCATTCTCCAGCGGATCGCTGATCGTTGGAGTCGGCTGATTACAGAGTTTGACCGGGATGCCGGTACAGAGGCCATGGTGGAACTGGGCCAGCTGAAAAGTCGTCATATCTATCTGGAGCTTCTGTATGTGCGTTGGTATGACCGTTTCTCCAGAATGGGAATCTATGGTGACTGGGGCAGCGCGGAGGATGAGCAGATGTTAGTGGAACTGCGGGATCTCCCGGAGCAGCTTCTCCTCTATCAGAAGCAGGTGCAGCGATTCTTTGATTTGGTTCTGGATGTGGACAGCGCAGGGCGCGACCCACAGCAGCAGGCGGCTAAGAATTATCTTCACGATAGTCCGAGGGATCCCAGCCTGTTTCGCTTCCGCCCCATTCCGCTCAGCTTTGAGCCGGTGGAGCCGGGGCGGTGTTCGCCGGTTTTGTACTCCGCCAGCATTCTGGACATGATCGACTACTCTCTGCGCAGTTGTGTGGAGAGGGGTATTACGGTGCGGCGCTGCAAGAACTGCGGACGCTACTTCCCCCAGACCGGACGGGTCAGCGCGGAGTACTGTGAGCGTCCGGTGCCCAGAGGACAGCAGACCTGCCGTGAGGCTGGCGCCTTCCAGCAGTGGACCAAGAAACAGTCTGACGATCCTGTCTTCAAGGCCTACCGCAAGGAGTATAAGAAGCGGTTTGCCTGGATCAAAGCCGGGCGCATCTCCGATACGGATTTCTACGCCTGGAGTGAGCAGGCCAGAGAGATGAAAAAGAAATGTGACCGCGATGTCATCACCCTGGAGGAATATGTGGAGTGGCTGAAAAACTCCTGAATCACTGACAAGAAAAAGAATACGGGACCGGCTTACAAAAGCCGGTCCCGTATTCTTTGTATAGGCGATGTAGATTTTGTTCTGTTTACAGGCTGCCGTTATATTTATGGCTCTGTCTCATAGGGCCAGGTATTGATGCCGCCGAATTCGTAGATGTCGGTGTAGCCCAGGTCTGCCAGAGTAGAGGACGCGGTCTTGCTGCGGTTTCCACTGCGGCAGTAGACCAGCACCGTGGAGTCCTTCTCCGGAATCACCTCGGCAGCAGTGTTCTCGTCAATGGTGCCTACTGGTAGCAGGACAGCACCGGGGATATGGCCGCTATCATATTCGTCCTGCTCCCGCACATCCAGGATGATGACATCCTGGGTATCCATCATTTCTTTGGCTTCTTCCTGGGTGATCTGCTCATAGGAGCCATTTGTGTTATTCCCACCGCATCCGGTCAGCAGTAAAAGGGATAGCAACAGGGGTATCATTCGTTTCATCTGAGTTCCTCCAGAAGTCCGGCAGCAAAGTTCTTGTGGCCCTGCTCCGTGAAGTGTACACCGTCATAGGCCAGGGAAATGTCCCACCTTCCGGCGTTGGCAAAGCGAATACCCAGCTGTCCCGCCAGGACCTGACAGCACTTGGCAAAGGTATGGGAGTCATCAATGAGCCGCTGGCTGGCTACCCACTCGCCCAGAGTCATTGGTGGCGGTGCGATCAATAGGACTTTACTTCGATCCAGGTAGACGCCGGAGAGGAACCGCGCCAGTCTCTCGGCGGCTTGCGTTGGGCTACACCCCTGGAGCAAATCATTGGTCCCCAGCATGACGATCAGCAGGTCGGTGTCATCTGGAAAAGCGGGAGCGGCAGAAGGAATCTCCCGACCGTTCTGTCCCATGTTATAGACTGTCCACCCGGTTTCCGCAGCCAGAATGTCCACCCATCGACTGTCCGCGTCATAGCGCCCGCCGAAATAACCTCGTGGGTCATAGCCGTAGGTGTTGGAATCACCGAAGCAGATGACATTCATTTTGCATCGCTCCTTTTTCTACATCTCAGCAAGACTGTTAGATCACATGAAATTGAAATGACACATGGCGGAGCCTTTGTAATAACATCCGCTTGAACGACGCTTTATAATTTGATGCCTAATTAACTCGAGCCACACATATTCCAGGATTGTAGAGAACTGAATTTATACAACAGCCTTTTTTAATTAAATTTTTATCAAAATTGGACTTCTTTGTATTTCTATAGAAAGTGTCTTGTTAAGGAAACGGAAGTTGACCATATCTTTTTTTGAGCCAACTCCTTTGGATTTGCCGCCAATTTTTCCCCACACGGTGAAATGGTTGCTCCTTTGTCCTACAGCGCAAACATCACCATGATTTCTTTCACCATGCGATCTGTCCGGGCTTTAATAATATCCACTGTCCACTCACTCTTGTCACAGATGTCGTAGTTTAGATTAAGTCCATTGCGGTAACCGATGTACTGGCCGTTGTTGTCTTTGCGTTCCTTCTTTTCGGCGAAGGCTTTATTGCTCAACGTGCTATTGTATCCGGTAATTGTGAGATTTCCCAGTGTATGTACATAAAGCGATTGATATTCCTTTGCTTTTTCTCGGTCACCACCAGCAATCATATCCACCCAACAGTCTGGAATATTCGGACCCTGTGGAAAAATATGTTCAATGGACCAAACATATTGATTGCTGTTTGTCTTCCTCCAGAGATCATGCGCATTTTCACGAGTCATTCCGCGCTTTGCCATCATACAGAGGATAAAACGGGTAGCACTACTGTTTTCATCGTAAACTGGACCTCGCAATTTTTCTTCAAAAAATTTATCCGAAGCAGAAACGGAGATCAGCATATCACGTAGGCTCGAATAAATATCTGATCCGTGGCAATCATTCTGTTCAATATTCTCAATAAATGACATGAAGATTCGGGTTAGATCACGAGTAGGTGGCGTGTCTGTAAGATTACGACGGACAAAAAAGTTGACCAGCAATTTGCAAATCTTAACGACATCGTCATCAGTCACACCGAGACTATCCTGCTGCTTGATCAGATACATAATAAGCAGGTAGGACGGAGCGCCTTGGACGCGTTGAAGGTCCAGATAGCTTTCGTGTTGTTTCTCCGAAAGATTATCCGTTTTGTTTAATATAATACCGGCATAGATTGCGGCATTTTCGGCGAGTTCATTCAGAGCGGCAACAGGGTTCTTAGTGATAATCTTTTCATAGATATCCAGCATTGTAGACCGTGTTGCAATGGTACCGAGAGGGTACTGACGGTCTCCTTTATAGAAAGGGCCATTAAGTTTTTTCCTGAACGCGTTATAGTTCTGCCTGAAGAAACGCTCCTGATCCGAATATTCTTCACCAAGTTCGGAAAGGATTCCTGTCCAACAGGAGAAGTAATAATCAATATTTCCGTTACCATTGATATCTAACCGAGACAAAAGAAGATTTTTAATGAGGTCGACCGATGTTAGAGGCGTACCCCTATTATTCAAAGATTCAAACAGGGTGTACGCATCCGCATGGTTTGAAACCTCAATCATAACGAGGATCGCAGAGTTGACTTTTTCGAGAATTCTGAACATTGTAAAGACTTTGTCGCAAGTGTCATCCAAGACAGTGTCAATGCGCTTTTTGAAATAATTGTAAGCTTTCTCAATTCTTCTGAGCCCAGCAAATTTGGGTATGGGGTGTTTTGGAATAATACCGATTTTAGCGAGGAGGCCCATAAAATCATCATGGTTACTACCTTGAATCTGTGGGACAACACGAATATCAGACTGTGTTTTCTTCAGCACTAACTTACGCTTGAGTTGAAGAATATCAGACTGCTGATCTTCATCCAGAATGTCTTTGTATGAATTCATGGTGGTATAGAGTGCAGCAAAGAACAAACTGAGTGTAATCAGTCGTTGTTGACCATCAACAACTTCGAACTTTGGTGCATTGATCGTATCCGTGGCAGAGTTGATGCAGATGATAGAGCCAAGGAAGTATCCGTCATCATTTTCGGTAAGGTCGTCAAACAGGGCTTCCCATTCTCTGGAGCCCCAAGTGTACTCACGCTGATACTTCGGAATTTCAAATATTACCTTCGATTCTGGGTCAAATACCTGTGAGACCGGATACTTGTTTACATTGATGTTGTTAATATTCATGAACTAAATCATCCTTATTGTTCTTCGTGATACGATTGTGTTAAAATACGATTTTTAAGCGTAACCTCAATTTTTGAAATAATCTTTGCCGGATCCAAATCTTTGTGGTCGCTTGTGAGTTGACCTTTTTCTGGTTTGATAAAATATTGCACTTTATTGCCGGTACCGACATAACTGACATAAAGAATAATAATCGTATCCCCATCTTTATCGGTCTTAACATTTGTTGTAAGACGATAATCAGGAGTGGGTTTGATTTTTTCTTTAATTTCCGGTGTGTACCAGTCATCTAAACGGATGAGAGTTGCATCTTTGAATATTTCACGATTCAGCACTCTTAGACAGCGAGAAATCAGAGCCTTTGTGCTACCAATTTCAATTTGATTTTTGCATTTTGGGCAGGTCAATACATCGCCATCAAAGTCATTATCATAGTCTAATTCAATTTCAGGATGCTTAGTACAGTGGAAATGTATTCCTTCCTGGTTACAGAAATAGTTATCGCAAAAATGAAATTCCTTTATGCGGAAGTTCGTACAATCTCCGTGGTCGGTATTGCATTCATCAAAAAGTGAACATTTCCTGAAAGATATTTCATCATCCAGTCTGTAAATGAATTTATCACTCATAGCGTTCCTCCGTGATAGATGTTTATCTAATATGTTTTCTATGCGCTTCTTCCAAATCGTTATGGTTGGCTATAGCTATCCTGCTGCAGCCTCTTTGTAAATAGATCATCAACTGTTTGAAAATACTGGATGTTTTGAGGTGCTAAATACTCCATATTGTCAAATTACTGATTTAACCGACGGTAATATTGCTCCAGCTTCTCGAAACAAATTTGTTCAATTTCCCGCTTCTCTTCCCGGGTAAGCTTTTTCCAGACGGACTCGTCCACCTGGATTACGCCCAGAGTCTTGGTATGGTGGAGCATCTGCATATCCTCGAACCGCTTGAACGGGTTAGACAGGATGTTCCGCTGGGCCTGGGCGTCGGTATAGCCGCCCTTGGCGTAGATGCTGTTGGCCTTCTCCACCACCAGCCCAGCCACCCGGCGGGCCTCATAGAACTCCCGGAAGTAGGTGACGATGTCGCTGAGTTTCACCCGGCCTTTGTCGTCGGCTAACAACAGCACAGCCTTGAGCAGCACCGGCTTGTAGGAGTAGCTCATGTCCATCTGCCGCACCATATCCAGAAACAGATCCTTGCGGTTGGAGTCGTCGATGAGCGTCCAGCCGTACTGCTCCGCATATTTTTGGAGAGTTTCCTCCTTGAAATATTTAAAGGTCCGGTGCTCGCTCATAGGCACCACCAGATCGGGCACCAGCAGGCCATCCCTGACATACCGCTCGATGGTCTCCGTCTGCACATCCACCCGGCGGACGAACTCCATCTGAGAGATCATGCCAGCGGCCTCCTCCTGCCAGTTGAAAACATCCACTAATTCGTAGTCCAGGGCATCCACCGGCCAGTCGATGAGGGCATCCGGACGCTCGCCCCGGTCGTAGAGGCCCTGTTCGGCGGTTTTCTGCTGTTTTGTGCCCAGCACCAGGGCACCGGGCTTGTACTCCTTCAGGCGGAACAGCCGGTGCATGGAATAGGGCATGTTGTACTGGCTGGCGTTGTCCACGAAGTCAAAGACCATCAGGCTCTCCTTGCCAGGAGCCAGCCGCATACCGCGGCCCAGTTGCTGGGTATAGAGCACCTTGGACATGGTGGGCCGGGCCATGAACAGCACTTCCGTGGCCGGACAGTCCCAGCCCTCGTTGAGCAGATCACAGGCGCACAGCACCATGGTCTCGCCCTTCTCAAACCGGGCCAGCACCTCCCGGCGGTCACTGGCTTTGACCTCTCCGGATACGGCCTCAGCGGCCACACCGGCGTCGTGGAGCCGACCGGCGATCTCCTGGGCGTGTTTGACAGAGGCACAGAAGATAACCGTCCGCTTGTCCTTAACATACTGGAGCCAGGTGTCCACGATCAGCTGGTTTCGCTCCGGCACATAGATCTTGCTCTCCAGATCCCGGATGTTATATTGGACGCTGTTGAACCGAACCTTGGTCAAATCGATATTGGTGTGGATGCGGATGCACCGCACCGGCACCAGTTCACCGATCTCCACGGCGGTCTGGATGTCCAGCTTGTGGGCGGTGTTTTTGAAGATGTCCAGGATGTTCTTGTCGTCGGCCCGCTCCGGCGTGGCCGTCAGCCCCAGGGTAAATTCCGGTGTGAAATAGGACAGGACCTTCTGATATGTATCGGCAGAGGCGTGGTGGGCCTCGTCCACAATGATGTATCCGAAGTCATCCGGTTTGAACCGCTCCAGGTTCAGAGCCACGCTCTGGATGCTGCCGCAGACCACAAAGGCGTTGCCCTGCTTCATGCTCTCCACATACCGTCCCACCGTGGCTCTGGGCCACAGCTCCCGGAAGGTCTTTGTGGCCTGGTCTACCAGTTCCACCGTGTGGGCCAGGAACAGCGTCCGTTTGCCAAACCGCTTAGCATCCATGACGGCGGTCACCGTCTTGCCGGTGCCGGTGGCGTGATAGAGCAAGGCGATGGTCTCGAAGTTGCAGTGCATTTCCTCCAACGATGCCAAAGCCTGTTTCTGATGTTCCTTCAGCTCCAATTGAGAGCCGTCCAGGGACTTGCCCCGCTGGGTGGGGAGATAGTCCTCAATTTCCTTGAAGCTGGGGTGTTGCCCCAGGAATACCCGCAGTTCGTCCTTGACGGTCTCCGGCTGCTGCTGCATCTGCCGCACCGCCCAGCGGTACACATCCCAGCCCAGGTAGACCATGCTGTTCTGCTTGAGCAGGTCATCATAGAACTTGTTCTGGGAGATCAGCTTGGGGTTGTGGGATGCCTCATCGTCGATCTCGATAGCCACTTTCCGTCCGCCATTTTCAATCAGAAAGTCAGCAAATCGGCTGTTCTGATAGATGTCGGAGAAGGGGTATTGGGAGTAGAGATAGCCAGCTTTCTCAGCGCCAAAAGTGTCGGAGAACAGTTCGATAAACAGATCCTCGGCACTGCTGCCGGAGGCGGAGCGGTAGGTAGACATGGAGATCACCTCACAATCAATATCCAAATTTTTTCAAATGAGTTGAGACACTTCCAGGTGTTCTTTTCAAGATGTTTGCGATTTGCCAGATGTTATTCTTTCTCCGAAAGTACAAGTCATAGAGTTTCTCGCTTTCCTCTCTGGACCACGACTTCCCGGTATTCGGGTATTGAGTTTTTCGGCGTTCTTTTTTCTCCTTTTGAGCCGCCTCTTTCTCTTTTCTCTGCCGCTCCAAAATAGAGGCATAGGATTCCAGGGAACAATGCTCCAATACCGCCTTTAGCGCTTCTTGTACCACCTCGTTGGCGCAGCAATCCGACGGTGGAAGTGCTCTGCCTGTGAGAGGGTTAATGCCGATGCTCAAATTTTCTACCATGGTTCTGGCCATTAAATCGTCTTTTTCATCCATCAGAAGGCTCCTTTTCCCGCACTTCTTTCAAAAGAATTTTCTTTTCAAATCCACCCCGTTTGTCAGCCTTGTCCGCCCGCACCTGCTCCAATTCTTCCAGCGTCCAGCCCCGGGCTTTCACGACCGCCTGCATGACCTCCAGAAGGTCGGCGAGTTCTTCCAGAGATTTGCTCTCCTGATATTCCGCCAGTTCCTCGTTCAGCTTCTGGTCCAGAAGATGTATGTAGTCCTCATCAGTAAGTGTTTCGCAGACACAGATTTTTCCGTCTGCTTCAATAATCTCTGGAATGCAATCCCTCACCAGCTTGTGATAGGCTTTAATAGGCATCCTTCAGCCTCCTCAAAATTTCCTCATCCGCCGGGCAGAACTCGTACTGATCAATCTCATCCACCGTAATCCAACGGATGTCATTGTGCTCCAATTTCTGGGGGGTACCCTCACGGATGGTCGCATGAAAAAGCGTCAGGTGAACCGTAAGATCCAGGTATTCGTGAACCACATCCATGAACACCTCGCCTACGTCCAGAGTAATAGCCAGTTCTTCTTGGCATTCCCGGATGAGTGCCTGTTCCTTGGTTTCTCCTGGCTCTACCTTGCCACCGACGAACTCCCACAGCAGCCCTCGGGCTTTATGGGCTGGACGCTGGCATATCATAAACTTGTTTTCATCCCAAATCAGGGCTGCTACTACCTCTGTCATTTATCCCACCACCAATTTATTTGTCTTCTTCAAAAACTTCGCTGGAATGGGTCGATCCAGCTTCCAGGTAATATTCATCGGCCTGCTCCCGCTATGCTTCACGTAGTTAGCTGTGCCCAGGAAGGTATAGGCCTCAGCGCCTCCGGTAATCCGGTCCGCCTTGAACTCCCGAACAAACAGCAGCACCTTGCTCCCACGTTCCCGGTGGTGGATGTACCGCTGACCGGTGGGAGAGTCCGCCGCTGTGGTGCTCTGGCTCTGCCAGTGGAACAGGTTTTCGTTGATGGAGTAGTCGTGATACATGGTGGTGGGCGAGTAGTCCTTGTCCGCCTTATTCAGCGTCACAAAGAACACATCCAGATGTTTCTCCGGCAGCCACTTTACACCCTCACGCACCGTGGCCGGTTTCAGGAAATCCAGCGCCACCAGCAGTTGGTCCCGGGTATAGGTGCAGTGGAGGTCCAGCGGGCAGTCAAAGCCCAACTCCACCGGCTCGTCAATGAAGTCGATCTGCTCATACCGATAGCGGAGCAGGTCCAAAAGCTCGCCCAGCAGCACGGGACTGTCCGAGAGAGCATACAGGTTGTCCAGCACTTCATCGGATGTCCAGCTTTCTGCCGCCTTGCCCCAAACAGTTACGTAGAACATCTGGAGCATGCGCTGTTCCAGCTCATCCAGCGTCGCAAAGTCCGCATTGTCCAGGCGGGGCAGCAGATCCAACAAAAAGCGAATCCAGCGCTGGGAGTCCACAACGGCCAATCGGGCAAAGGCTTTCGTGAGCACCTCCTCCAGCGGTTCACTGAAATCTGCAATTACATCTGCCCGAGCACAGATGCGAGAGAAGGAGGAAAACTTATAGATTGCCCTGGGGCCCAAATGATAATAGTCCAGAAAGTTTTCCAGGGTCAGATCCAAACCGCTGTCCTCCGCAAAGCTGGCCGCTCGGGACACCAGTCCGGCGGTATTTCCGTAGGAGGCACGGATGTTATCCAGGATGTACTTGGCAGCCTTCTTCTCCAGCTGGATATAGCAGCCCTTGGGCGCGGAGACAAACCCGTCTTTGATCTCCCGGGTCACGCTGCGAGTGGTATTGGACAGCAGGGCGGCAAACTTGTCCTCAAAGTTATACCGCTTGTTGGCCTGGCCGATAAAGTCCAGCACGGTCAGGCATTCCTTATCCTCCGCCAGCCGCAGACCACGGCCCAACTGCTGGAGGAAGATGGTCAGGGACTCGGTGGGCCGCAGGAACAGCACCGTATTGACCTCTGGGATGTCCACGCCTTCGTTGTAGATGTCCACCACGAAAATGAAGCGCACCTCGCCGCTCACCAGCCGCCCCTTGGCGGTTTTTCTCCCCTCATCGGAGGATCTCCCGGTCAGGAAAATGGATGGAATTCCGTGGCTGTTGAAATAGCGGCACATGAACTCCGCATGCTCGATGGACACGCAGAAGCCCAGTCCCTTGACCTCGTCGATATCAGTCACATACTTGAGAAGGGAGGACACCACCAGATCGGCACGGCGATTGGCCACGGCACCGCTGAGGGTGTAGAGATTGGAAAGCTCATTTTTGTCGTAGCCGCCGGCACTCCATTTCAGAGTGTTCAGATCCACTGTGTCGGTGACACCGAAATACTGAAAGGGGCACAGCAGCTTGCGGTCGATGGCCTCCGGCAGCCGGATTTCCGCGGCAATCCGGTTGTTGAAGTAGGGCAGTACGCTCTTACCGTCCATACGCTCCGGAGTGGCTGTCAGGCCCAGGAGGATCTGAGGCTGGTAGTAGGACAGTAGCTTCTGGTAAGTAGGCGCCGCTGCGTGGTGGAACTCGTCCACCACAATGTAGTCGTAAAAATCCGGAGCGGTTTTGGCGGTGAAATCCTGGGAGTTGAAGGTCTGAATGGACAAAAACAGGTGGCCAATACCCTCTGGCCGGTAGCTGCCCACAAACAGCTCGCCGAAATTGGCGTCCTTCAAGACTGCTCGGAAGGTGTACAGGCTCTGCCTCAGGATCTCCTCCCGGTGGGCCACAAAGAGCAGCCGGCAGGCCTTGCCAGGATGCTGCTTGCAGAAGCGCTTATAGTCCAGAGCGGAGATCACTGTCTTGCCGGTGCCGGTGGCAGCCACCACCAGGTTACGGGTGTAGCCCCGAACAGTGCGCTCAGCCTCCAGCTTGTCCAGGATCTCCTGCTGGTAAGAGTAGGGCGCAATATCCATGGTGTAGACTTCGGCGTTGTTGGCGTCGAAGTATTTTTCCGCTTTCAGCGCCCGGGCCAGTCGCTCCTTCTGATCCTCGGAGTAGTACTCAAATTCGTTGGAGTTCCAGTAGCTCTCAAATGTGGCGGCGATCTTATCGATGGTTTCCGGTAGATCTCTACGGGTGATCTTCACATTCCACTCCAGTCCGCTGGAGATGGCGGCATTAGATAGGTTGGAGGAGCCCACATAGGCGGTGGTGAAGCTGGTATTCCGGTAAAAGACATAGGTCTTGGCGTGGAGCCGGGTGCGCTTGGTATCGTAGCTGACCTTGATTTTGGTGTTGGCCAGGGCACGTAGCTCCTCAATGGCCTTCACATCGGTGGCTCCCATGTAGGAGGTGGTGATGATCCGCAGTTCCCCTCCATTTTGGGTAAATTCCCGCAGCTCGTCCATCAGGAGCCGCAGGCCGCTCCACTTGATGAAGGATACCAGCATGTCGATGCGGTCGGCGGAGACGATTTCCTTTTTGAGCTCCGTGTACATCTGGGGCTCATGGATAGCCCCGGTGAACAGACTGCTCTGGGCGATGGAGGTCTCCGGCCGACTCAGATCGGCAGCTGTTTTGCCAATTGCCAGCCGGGGATCCTGCTCCCGTAAAAGCGCAAGAAGCTGCTCCGCCCGCTGATCAACGCTCAGCGCGGCAAAGTCAGCTTCCTGGGTCGTATTCTGAATGAGGGTTACGATCTGGTTGGCGAGCCCGATCTGCGTAGAGATGTCCCCGCCGTTGTCCAACACATTCTCCAGGCCCTTTTGCACCACATCCGCCAGATACTGCGCCAGCACTTTGGAGGCCTCCGCCTTGTCAATGGGCGCAACCGATTTGCGGGCATCGGGAATCTCCGAAAGCTCGCAGTTCAGGGCAGTATTGATTACTTGTTCGTAGAGGCCAGGAGGCAGCATTATATTTCACTCTTCCTATCTTCTCTTTGTGGATGTATATTGTATTTAGTATAACTGGAATTCCAAAATCCGACAAGGACTTATTGGCAGATATCAACAAAGCTATCCAGCTTTGATATATCTTGTTTCTCTTCATTGGAAAATTAGTTTAGCTTTATATTTGTCCAATAAGCAGGACTATTCTGTATGACACCATCTGTCAAAATAGAAAGCGGATGATTCATTATGTGCACTTTCTCAACAAAGAGCAAAACGATATCCATTTTCCCAAGTTTTGAAGTAAACGCACCTATTATTTACCTCAATACCTTCTCCAACAAGGGACAGAAGGTATTTAAGGCCGCGCAGGCCGCTGGCTGCCCGTCATTTACACTGGTAACCATCAGCGATCTGGACTGGAACCACGACATGGTACCCTGGGACAGTCCGCCTGCCTTCAAAAATGCTGGGCCCTGCACTGGTGGTGCGGACGACTATCTGCGGCTCCTGACCGAGGCAATCATCCCAACGGCAGAGAAGGGGATTAATGGTGTGCCGTCCTGGCGTGGGATCGTCGGGTATTCTCTGGCGGGGCTTTTTGCGCTGTATGCCATCCACCAGACAGATCTATTTTCCTGTGTAGGGAGCATGTCCGGCTCTCTCTGGTTTCCCGGAATAAAAGAGTACATCTTCTCCCATGAACTAAAGCGTCGGCCAGACTGCATTTACTTCTCCTTGGGTGACAAGGAGAGTAAGACCCAAAATCCGGTTCTCAGAAACGTCCGCCAGAACACGGAGGAAATCCAGGCGTTCTATCAGGCCAAGGGGATTGACACGGTGTTTCAGCTAAATCCTGGAAATCACTATAATCATACTGTGGAGCGTACCGCTGCAGGCCTTTGTTGGCTCCTGAGCAGGTGAGGGAAGCCCACCTCTCGCCGGGGCGTATTCTTTGTATAGGCGTGCTAAAAATTGATACGCCTGATTCGAAAAAATACCTTGCATCTCAGCCCCGGCAGAGGTACAATACCCCAAACCTGAACATGAAAAAGAGCCCTTCTGGACTGGCGGCGGCAGCGGATGCCGTACTTGGTCAAGAAGGGCTCTTTGACCACATGTTTGACCACAGACAGCGCCGGAGCACTCGGAAGCAGTGGGATTAAGAGCGTCAAAGAGTGATTGAAATGTAGCGGAAAGTGTTCAAAACCATTAGAAAATACCAGAAAAAATTTAGTTCAACCGTTTAAGTCGTTTTAGGAATCAGAAACGAATAATCGCGAAAAGATTACCAATAACCTCTCAAAGCGCGGTCAACTCTCTTAAAGATCGGAAAATAGTTATATACTTTTATAAAAATTGACCATCACAAGCGGAGGGAGAAATTCTTCTGAAAAAGGCACTAAAGTGAGAAAAAATGAAAAATCAGTGTTAAATGCTTTTATTTCTCTTATAATAATTGGATTTTTGAGCATTAGGATTTGCTTATAGCCCGTATCTCTCGGTTTGTTGGTTCAACGGCCTATTTTTAATATGCATTATAGCGCCTATTTCTTTGTATATAGCATGTTAAAAATTGATACGCTTGGCATAGCGCTATTGTGTTTTGATGGGGACATACCTCCTTTTTATAATCATATATTAAGTGATTCTAGTAGCTCGTCAAACTGTTGTTTGGAAATACATATTCTACAATCCCGACAAACTAGACGGGAAGCTGCTGGTGTCCTCCTTTGGCTGTGCCGCCGAAATAGGCGACATTGAATTACTCCGCCATTCCGTCGACAAGGGCACGTACCTGGGCCGCTACCTAATCCAAACCTTTGAGCTTGGGGAGGCCTCCCCTGAGGAAGCCCATGAGATTGGAATGCACTTGGAAAAAATATTGGGTGGCAAATACGAGTTTGTACTTGCCACCCATATTGACAAGGGACATATTCACAACCATCTGATTTTCAATGCGGTCAGTTTCACCGACCACAAACACTACCATTCCAACAAGCGCACCTATCACGAAGTACGTCGAGCTAGCGATCGGCTATGCAGAGAACACGGCATCGGCGGCTATGAGGAATTGGTGGAACGGTGCGACGCCATTGCCGTTGCCTCTATTCGCACCATGGGGAACCTGTGAGATACGGAACAGCGGATCACTGACCTTGCCTCCTAGGAAAGCAGATCGACACCTATCACAAACTGAAGCTCGTCTATGACCGCTACAAGGCATCAAAGGACAAGAAAAAATTTCTGCGTGGCTTTGAGAGCGAGAGCATCTTGTTCGAAGCGGTAGCCAAGGAGATCAAAAAGGCCAGACTCTCCAAACTTCCTTCCGCCGAGAAGCTGAAAGCGGAACTGGACGGACTCTCCGCCCGCAAGGACTGTCCTGCAATCAGAATTACGGAAGGTGCAGCTGGAGGAAAGGAAGTACAATAAACTTCGACAAAATATAAATATATTGCGCAATGAAAATAAGAGTAGAAAAGTGAAAAAAGGATTAGAACGATAATAGTATTTTTCAATTTCTCGACGTTGTGAGACTAGTATTCTATTACATCGTCACCTAAAGGATTGGCTCAATTATGAAATATGATATCATATATGGCCTTGGAAAGTAATTCATCCTGAAACTTAGACGGCTCCAGGCTAACGCCATACCAAAGCCACGGGTCGTCAGACATTGGAAATATTCGCACTAAATCTCTATAGTAACTCGTGCATTCAATTTGATATCGACGCTGCAGTACCCGTTGCATATCTAGCCGATGGTACTTGTAAACTTCATTCAGGCGAAAGACTCGTAGGTTATTCTCCAGTTTTACCTTGACATCTTCGCTAGCGGAGGGGTGGATTTTCCATTGCATCCCGGCGGGTGGCTCCAGCCCAATCATTTGGCGCACATTATTGTACTGCAATATTAGAATGCAGTCCTCACCAAAACCCTGTTCCTGGGGATTCAAGATTTTTGTGCTTTTATCTTTTTTGAAAATCTGATTGCAGATCTTACAGCTTGGTGTTAAATTCCATAGAGATAGAGAAAAAAGACGATATAACGACTTTGGCAAGATATGATCCAAATCTCCCAGATATCTCTTCTTTTCATCGATGGTAACTGGCTGGATATACTGTCGGTTGCAGTAAGGGCAGATCGGAATGTCCATTTGCTCGACCAGCATACCGCGGATCTCCTCTGTCAAAAAGCAATAGTTAAATTTCTGCTCTACTATGTCATTCAGAATATTGAGCTTCTGTTTAGCCTTACTAATAATTTTCTCTAGTTTTGTCCAACTTTTTCCGGCGATTTCAGGAGACATATGTTCTTCTCGCAACGAATCTACCCAAAAACCGCAGTTCAGATATTGCGTTATGTATGTTACCCGGGCATCAGCCATTCCGTAACCTGGGTGCTTTTTTCGAAAAGAGGAATACCTCGCTGTCACATCACAGAGCATCACATATTCCAGAATCCAAGTATATTGTTTACACAATGTATCTATCGAATTCAGCAGAATATCACGGATCACTTCATTTGATGTTGATTGTAAATTATGGTAGAAACTATTGAGTCGAGGGCTAGAGGTTACTTGACTGCTTGGGCACAGGGGCTTACTTGCGATTAGTGGCACCATTTGTTCTGCATACCATTGTTGGATCTCTGGCAGTCGGTCAATATAAATCCGAATCATTCTTTTTCTGTCTCCGTTCTTTTGTCTTATATGCCAATCTGCGTAGCATAATGTCAAGGCTTTTTCGGATTACTGTATCCTCAATTAAGTACGAGCGGTCTCTCATTTCTTCTATCTGCTGTTCTGTTACGAGATTTGGTTCCTGTGCTGCTGCATTGATATCTTGAATCAATGTGTTTGCGTACTGTTCTGCAAAAGCTCCAAAGACAGATTGTGAAAAAAAGGTATCTGTAAATAGATTACTGAGATTGCTCATCAGGCCATAATTGGACGATTGGATAGAAACACTACCGTCCTTGTTTCGATGCAGGCAGTGGATGGACTCTTTTACTGCATCTGAAACTAGTATCGGAGAATGAGTGCTAATAATTACCTGATAACGGTAATCTCGAAATGCCTCGGTATTTAGCAGTTCCTTTAGATTTTGAATAAAGTTACGGGACCACTCCGGATGAAACCGGCAGTCTGGCTCATCCAAAAGCAACACACAGGTATCTCCGCTACGGTGTTTATGCTGATAAGCCTTGATTGCTTGATACAAGGTAGCGTGTAGATCCAGATATTGAGCCTCACCGGTACTGAGTCCGACAAAGGAAAGTCGTACATAATAACGGTGGTTAATTTCATTTTCTCCAAATTCGTTCTTGTCCAGAGCGTGCGCCAATGTAGTAAGAAAGTTCCCGTCCTGCATATCATGTATTGGGATTGAGGCTTTGGTACCGCTCGCGAAGTAGCAGTCCGGAATCATCTTAATTCCTTTTATGATTTCTTCAGCAAGGCTATAGTCTGCAGAATCGCAATCTTTTAGTATCCCAAGTAGATACTCCTTACGTTGATGATATGTGTTTTCACCTCGATACTCCACTGGTCGAATATTTTTTTCAAAAATGAAGTAACAGACTAATTCCTCAAGATAAATCAGCACCATCCTTTCGCTGTAAGTAAATTGTATTTTCTCCTTGGAGGAATGTAAAGGTAGAAACGCAAAAGAGCCAGAATCCATCAACGATATTCGGTTTCCATAAAGCAATTTTTCCGTTATTTCTTCCTTGCTGTGAGAAGAGGACACCGAAAGCGGTTGTTCAATTGTTTCATTAGCAAAATGTACAAGCTCTGACTTATCCGTTTGTTGCAACTGAATGGTAATTTCTGTTCCTAGCTTGCTGGCCATCTTCGAAGCAAATTGGGGATCATTGACTGCATCATAGAGATACCGAACAATTCCTTCAAAATTGCTATTGCTTGGACCATGTCCAGCGTAAATACGTTGGATATGATCATAACTAGCATTTAGTTTTGGTATATGATAAGATTTACTATACCAGTTCGCGCTACGCTCGGGTTCATATAGTATATAGAAAAGTCTATCAGATGCCGGATCTTTTTCTTCATCATTACTATAAACAAACTGCAAAAATTCAGGTTCAGATATACTATGTCCACTGTTCAAATCATATCTGACTGCGGCAGCATAGCACGGTTGCCAGCTTTTGCTCTCTTTGTCGAAAAGTTTCAGCATTTCAACCCAATATCCTTCTACTGCAAATAAATTATTCCAAAGGTGATATACAGCAAACCATGTGTACTGCTCAGAATTATGTTCATTATCCTTTCGGAGAGGCAGGAGTTCCAGTCTATTTTGACGCGGAAGTCCTAGAAGATCCAGAATTGTAGACTTACCAGTTCCATTCTGTCCAACTAACAAATTCAAGTTCTCGATTTGATCTCCATAAATGTTTATTCCAGTAGTTTCTTGTTTGCTAATGGTAAGTTCCCGACTTTCTGCATTGTAGTTAACATTGAATTTTCTGCTAAACAATATCTCCTGATTGTGTAACGGCCGATTGATATTGCCCAGATACATGTAAATCAGTTCCACCAAGATACCCCCTAATCTCTCTATCAGCTATCGTTTTCCATCTTGACTAGTGCTTTGGGTAAATATGTTTTTATCTGTAGATATTTAATTTTGTAATTTTCTAATTAGGCCTTGTTTGAAAAATAAAAGTTGCACAAAAGGGCAAGATATGTCAAACTAATAGCATGAAACGGTATTAACTAACAAAAGAACAATGGGAGCGAGTCAAAGCGCTTTTGCCGCCGGAAGAAACGGGAAAACGAGGTCGTCCCCGGAAGGATAACCGGACGATGCTGAACGGGATGCTCTGGATTGCCCGAAGCGGCGCCCAGTGGCGGGAGCTGCCGGAGGTCTACGGCCCCTGGCAGTCAGTGTATGCCCGATTCGCCAAGTGGCGGGACGACGGCACACTGGAAACCGTGTTTCACGCGCTGTCCGAGAATGCTGATATGGAAAACCTGAGCATAGACTCCACCTGCGTCAAGGTACACGGAAGCGCCAATGGTGGGGGAAAAAACGGCGGATAAGGCAGTTGGGCGTACCAGAGGCGGGCTGAACACAAAGATTCACGCTGTCGTGGATGGTCTGGGGAACCCAGTGGAGTTCCTTCTCTCGGCCGGAAATGACCATGATTCTGTTCATGCCATGGAACTGTTGGAAAAGGTCCAGATCTGCGGGAGCAATGTACTGGCAGATCGTGCTTACGGTGCTCGGACGATACGGGAATATATCTCAGAGCATGGGGCCAGCTATGTGATACCACCCCAAAGCAATGTTTCCGAGCCTTGGCCGGTGGATTGGTATCTGTACAAGGAGCGGCATCTGGTCGAGTGTTTCTTTCAGAAAATCAAGTGGTTCCGCAGAATTGCCACCAGATATGACAAACTGGATGCCTCATTCCTGGCCTTCGTTTACCTTGCCGCTATCGCAATCTTGTTGATTTAACACAATCCTCTCGATTTTTCAAACAAGGCCTAATTACCTCCAGATACCTTATTTATTTGATAAGCTTTTTTATAATGGCATATGTGCTAATAACTTTTCGTTATTGTTGCACTGCAACAGATATTTACAATTCTTCAATTATCATATCATCTTACGTTCTCTTACACAATAAAGCTCCAAAAGGCAAAAGTATTTTTCCATTACTACAGACCATAGCCAATAAAAAAGGAGTGCTGCCACCGGACCAATACCCGATGACGACGCTCCTTATTTATTTTTCAAAAGATGAAAATCTAGCATTTTACTTATGCAGAAATGCATTCCTGCCCTACATAGAGAATCATACTGCCCCTCTACAAGGGAAAGCAGCCACAGGCGGTTTCTTCGCCTATTTTGAACCCTAATTCCCGCACTTTTTGGAACGGAGGGAAAGATAGTGCGGACAG
>OGWU01000236.1_pt1 | contig 37204 bp, 30 predicted proteins | sample 1576071 | NCBI WGS metagenome assembly OGWU01 (sample SAMEA3541582, study PRJEB24748) | human gut metagenome | biome: human gut; feature: human-associated habitat; material: faeces | place: China | collected 2012
CCGTCGCGTTCAGGCGTCATTTTCACTTCAATGAAGGCCGCCACCTTGCTGTCGTGTTCATATTCCTCATTCACCACGGCCTGGTATCCGAGGATGACGCCTTCCTTCTCCCACTGTTCCCGCTGGGCTCGCACGGCTTCTTCAGTCATGTCAAGACGTTCGGCCAATTCGCCATCGCTCAAGCGGGCTTGAGTCGCCAGTAACTGTAGAAGTGATGCAGAGGACATAAAATTTCAGGCATAAAAGACGCTTTTACGGCGAACCTGTCAAGAACCATATTACGCAAAACTGACATCCTTTCTTTCCAAGATGATAAAATATGTTCGTTTTCTTCAAGAACCGGCCTTCTTCATATAGACATAACAATTTGTCATTCAACATTGTGAACATCATCACAAACAACCTTTGGAATTATTTTCAGAGAATAGTTGCTCTAATCCGCTTTTTGTGCCATAGTAAAGTGCATAGACCTGTAGCGTCCCTTGACAGGGAACGTTTGTTTCCAATTTTTATATGACAGTCTGATATTATGAGCATGGCACTTAACCCGGATAGGGCTACTCTGAACTTTCTCAATGCCTTTCCGGAAGAAATCCGGCTGCGCGGCGAGAAGCTCCAGAAAGATGGCGCAGTCACGCAAATTTTTGGCAATCATTTATATATTCAGGGCCGCGTGGAAGACACATACGGCGTGCACCGTGTGAATCTGCGCCTTCAGGGCAACAGGTGGTTCGGAGCATGTTCCACGGAAGACGAGGATCTGGCCGGAGCGGCCATGTATGCCGCCATGCTGGAGCGCATGTACCGTGGCCAGGACCTTCCGGAATCCCCGAACGAACTGAATGATGTTCCTCTTCTGGATATTCTGGAAGAGAAACTGGGACGCGAACTGGACGATAAGGAAGCGGACTATGTCAGCAAACTGGAAAAGCGCTACCGCCGTTTCGCCATTGAACAGGAGATTCACGACCATGATATGGTGCGCCTGAATCCCCGATGGGAAATCGTCAGCTATGACCCGCTGGAATTGTGGCCCGTGCCTCCCACAAACATCCTCGAATTCTGGAATTACATTGCTTACGCCTTCAACAAGAAACGCCTGCCCTACCCGGAATTCATGGAATCCATTACGGATCTGGAAAAGGTCCAGCGCAAGATTCATGAATGGGAGCGCTCCCGTGAAGTCGGCACCTGGTACGACCGCATCCAATCCGTGAATGAACGCCCCCCGCAGCCGCCCCGCGGAGAACTGTTCATGAGGCTTGTTTCCACTATTAACGAGGGACATTTCGAATACCGCCATTCCCTGAAGCAGGACTGGATTCCCGTCCGGGAAAAACAGGATCTGGAACATCTGGAAAATCTGCATGAACGGGCTGCCGTACGCATGGACGCCCAGACGGAAATCCTGCTCGTCTCCCTGTCCGACTACGCCCGTGCGGAAGACGCCCTGACGCTGGATCTGGACCAGGAAGCCGCATGCGCCCTGATGAACAAACTTTTCCACCAGCCCGCCCTGAAAGGCTACCTGGTGAACCTTGATGAAAACTATTTCAAAGTGGTGGACGAACCGCTCAAATGGATTTGCCAGGACGATCCCATTGAACCGGACTGCTACGCTCTTCAGCTTGCAACTTCCACCGGCATCAACGTCTCCCACTCCGTCCGGCAGCTTCCGGGGCAGCAGGAACTGTACCAGTCTGACGAAACCGTCTTTCCCGGCCCCCCCCGCTGGCTGGAAAGCACGGAAGTGGAACCCCGCTACTCCATTCCCAAACAGGTCATCGACAGCCTTGAAGGGGTGGAATTCCTCCGTAAAATAGGCGCTTCCCTGCCCCCCAGCATGGAAGACCGCGTGGTGGACATCGACCTGCGCGGCACCTTTGACATGAAAATCGTCCGCGGCCTCACCTCTGCGGAAACGGAACACGTGCTCTGCGAAGTAAGCGCCAGGGACGCTTCCGGCTACCGCACGGAAAAACTCGGCAAGGACGGTTGGGACGTATCCCATCAGGAGCCCATGAAGAACAAAGTTCTGCTGCGCTTCATCCGGGAGCACCTTTATCCCATTCCCGGCCTGCTGGAAGAAATGGGCTTTTCCTATGATCCCCAGGTGGGCGCGTTCAAGGCCCGCGTCACCCGCCAGTTCCCCGAAAAATTCGCGGAATGGGCCAAACAGCTTCCGAAAGAGCTGACCGTCAATATGGACGACAAGCTCAAGACGCTGCTGGCGGATCCGGTGGCCGCCGCCGTGCGGTTTGAAGTAGTCAACCAGGAAATCGACTGGTTTGACCTCCGCATCGTCATTGATGTGGAAGGCGTCCAGCTCTCCAAGGAGCAAATCCGCGCCCTGGTCGCCGCCAGAGGCGGTTACGTCCGCATGGACGACGGAGGATGGATGCGCCTGGAAATTAAACTGGACAATGACCAGCGCGACGCCGTTACCCGCCTGGGCCTGGACCCCTTCGATCTTTCCGGAGAAACCCACCGCATGCACGCCATGCAGCTGGCGGACCCGAAAGCCGCAGAAGTGTTCGATCCAAAGGCATGGAAACGTATCAAGGACCGTACCGCGGAAATCCAGATCGACGTCAAGCCGGATGTTCCCTCCCAGCTCCAGGCCACCCTGCGCCCGTATCAGGTGGAAGGGTTCCATTTCCTGGCTTACCTTGCCACGAACGGGTTCGGCGGCATTCTGGCGGATGACATGGGCTTGGGTAAAACGATCCAGTCCATCACTTACGTCCTCTGGCTGCGTGAAGAATTCGCCCGCAAAAACAAATCCAAGAAAAAAGTCGTCATCCCTCCGGTTCTTATTGTTTGCCCCAAATCCGTGCTGGACGTCTGGGCGGGAGAAACGGAAAAATTTGCGCCAGGCGTGCGCGTCCTCGTCATCCGCAGCAAGGACCAGGCCAATCTGGAAGACATCAAGAAGAATTACGACATGGTCGTGGTCAACTACGCCCAGCTCCGCGTCTGCGGGGAAACCCTGAACCAAATCAAATGGCTTACGGTTATTCTGGACGAAGGCCAGCAGATCAAAAACCCGGATTCCAAGGCAGCCAAGGCGGCACGGGAAATCGTTTCCTACAACCGTCTCGTTCTCTCCGGCACACCCATTGAAAACCGCCTGCTGGACATGTGGTCCCTCATGGCCTTCTCCATGCCCGGAGTCCTCGGTTCCCGCTCCTACTTCAAGAAGCGCTTTGACAAGCGCAAGGACCCGCAGAGCCAGAACCGCCTGGCCGCGCGCCTGAAACCCTTCCTGCTGCGCCGCACCAAATCCCAGGTGGCAAAAGACCTGCCTCCCAGGACGGAAGAAGAAGTGTACGCCAAAATGGAAGGCATCCAGAGCCAGTTGTACAAGGCGGAACTCCGCCGCATTCAGCAGGCCCTGCTCGGCCTGGATTCGGACGAATCCGTCAAAAAGAACAGTTTCGCCATTTTGCAGGGCCTGATGCGCCTGCGTCAGATCTGCTGCCACCCCGGCCTGGTGGATCCCAAATACGCCAAGGAAGACAGTGCCAAAATGACAGCCCTCTTCTACCTGCTGGACCAGCTCCGGGAAGAAGGGCACAAAGTGCTCGTCTTCTCCCAGTTCGTTTCCATGCTGGAAATCATCAAGAACAGGCTGGAAGCGGAAAACAGGCCGCTTAACTATCTTACCGGCCAGACCAAGGACCGCCGCGGAGAAATTGAAAAATTCCAGACGACCAAGGATCCCTCCGTCTTCCTGCTTTCCCTGAAAGCCGGCGGCGCCGGCCTCAACCTTACTTCCGCCTCCTATGTCGTTCTGTATGACCCGTGGTGGAACCCGGCCGTAGAAAGCCAGGCCATCGACCGTACGCACCGCATCGGCCAGAAAAACAAGGTGATCGCCTACCGCCTTCTGACGAAGGATTCCGTGGAAGAAAAAATCCGCATTCTCCAGCATCAGAAAAACCAGCTCGTCGCCAACGTGCTGGGTGACGAAGGGTTTACCTCCAGCCTGGGCATTGACGACCTGAACTTCATCCTCAACCACGGAGATGATGAAGAAGGTTAGCCCGGAAGCAACAATTAGAGGGAGTGGGAATTAAGGAACAGTCTTATTAACTTATAGACTTTTATCCTCAGATTCTTCCTCTATCCCTTATCCAGAAAAAAGCCCTGCATGAATATTGCAGGGCTTTTTATTTCACCATTTAAGGCTGACGGGATCCGTATGATAAAGGATTCCCGCCTCGTCCCGGACAAGGAGAGTCAACTGGATGCGCGCCGGCAGTCGCAGCATCTGAAGGCCGTTGAACGCAAAAATCTGCCCCTGGCACAACAGGGGGCGTGAACCGAACAGTTCATCCCCTTCAATCACCTGGGTGCCGTCTTCATGGGAACGGACGGTCCACTTTTTGCCGATGATGCGCACGGCGCCGTCTCCCGCATTGCGGATGCTTACGTTGTAAGGCACCGGGATGCGGCCATCATCCCGAATCATCCGCTCCAGTTTTTCATTCCGCAAGTACAGGCTGCGGGGAGTAAGACGCACTTCCAGACTGGTCAAAAGGGGAAGAACCATAGATGTATGCCTGCCGGAGAGAGGAATTATGATTCCACAGGGGCCAGAGCCGCCTTGAGCAACTCCAGCGTCGTTTTGCGGATAGCTTCCACGCCGGCCTTGGCGGGTTTGGCGTCCGGAGCCAGCGTCATCTGCTCCTGCAAGACCGTCAGAAGGTTCATGATTTTGGCAATGTCCCGGCGTTCCTTCATTTCCGGCTCCACCCCGTCCAGAATATAATGAAAATATTCCGGGACATCCGGCTGGAAAATGACTTTCGCCTTGTCCTCCGCAAATTTGTTATCCAGAGCCGCGGTAGCGGCGTCCAGGGCGCGTATCCATCCCCCCAGGCCGATCAGGTTCGCCATATCGGAATCCCTCAGGGAGGCGAGTTCCTGTTCCACATCGGATTGAATAAGGGCCAGGTTGTTTTTGAAACTGCTCAAATCCCCGTCTTCCGCATTTTTCAGCAGGCTGGCGGCGTGGCGGTTCACCCTCTCTCCGGCGCCAATGGCCTTTGCATAGCTGGAAAGATCCAGAGCAATGGGTTTCACCTCATTCATCTTGCCGCACTGCACGATTACGAAGCCGTCCGCCATCATGCCGCCCAACTGGAGAGCCAGGGAACAGCGGTCCATGGGAGGCCGCTCCGGGCGTGCGCGCAAGGCCACCTTTTCCGGTATTTCAGGAAGCCCCTCCAAATCTTCAAAAATCTTGCGGATGGACGGCGCGGTAAATTCGTTGATGCCCAGCTCCTCATTCATGTGGGAGTCGTCCAGCAGGCGTTCCGGAATGGCCGGCTGGTCCTGCTTGCCGGACGGCGGCGTTTGCACATCCAGTACTGCCGCCTCCTTCTCCGGGGCATCTTCTTGTGGAGCGGAAAACGCCATTCCTCCCGTGACGGATACAGCTGCGGCCAGCAGATACAATCTCTTCATAACAACACTCAAAAAGGTTAAGCAAAACGGAATATGTCTTGACTCTCGCCCTATGGTGTCCTATACGGGCGTCACGTCAAGGAAATCCCCCTTCCCTGACGCAAAAAGATACCAACCCCCTTTGTACCCCCTGCATGTCTTTAAATTACAATTTTATCTGGCTTTTGTGCTATCTTCTGGTCCTCGTCGGCCTGGCAGGATATGGCTTCCACCGCCTGAGCATCGTTTACCTGTACTGGAAGAACCGTAATAACAAGCCCCAGCCCAAAGCACGCTTCCAGGAACTGCCCGTCGTGACGGTCCAGCTCCCCATGTTCAATGAGAAGTTCGTCGTGGACCGCCTTCTGGAATCCGTAGCCGCTCTGGATTATCCGCAGGACAAGCTGGAAATCCAGATTCTGGACGATTCTACAGACGACACCACGGAACAATGCTACCGCAAGGTGGAGGAATTAAAGTCCCGCGGCTTTGACGCCGTCTGCATCCACCGCACGGACCGCACCGGCTTCAAGGCAGGCGCGCTGGAAGCGGCTACCAAAGTAGCGAAGGGGGAATTCCTGCTGATTCTGGATGCTGACTTCGTTCCGGAACCGGATCTCCTGCAAAAAACCATCCATTTCTTCACGGATGAAAACGTGGGCCTCGTTCAAACCCGCTGGGGCCACATCAACCGTGAATACAATCTCCTCACCCGCATCCAGGGGATGTACCTGGACGGCCATTTTGCCATGGAACAGACGGCTCGCAACCGTTCCGGCCGCTTCTTCACCTTCAACGGCACTGCCGGCATATGGCGCAAGTGCGTGATCGGCGACGCGGGCGGATGGTCCCATGACACCCTGACGGAAGACATGGACCTTTCCTACCGTGTCCAGCTCAGGGGCTGGCGCTTCATCTACCTGAACGACGTCGTTACCCCGGCGGAACTTCCCGTGGACATGGACGGGTTCAAGTCCCAGCAGCACCGGTGGACCAAGGGTTCCATTCAGGTCTGCCAGAAAATCCTGCTGGACATCTGGCGCTCCAATGCCCCCCTTAAAGCCAAGGTAGAAGCCACCACCCACCTCACCTGCAATTATTCCTACCTGCTCCTGGCATTGCTCTGCTTCCTGGTGTACCCCATCTGCACGCAGCGCATTCCGGAAAATGAAACGGTCTTCATGTGGTTTGTGAATGTGGCCCTGTTCTTCATGACCAGCGTGGCCGTCTGCATCTTTTACATGAGTGCCCAAATCGTGGTGCGTCCCAAATCCTGGTGGAAGGAACTGCCGTACCTCCCCCTCCTTCTCACGCTGAGCGTGGGCATGGCGGTCAACAACGCCAAGGCTGTTCTGGAAGCCATCTTCGGCCATCAGTCCGCCTTCGTCCGCACGCCCAAATACGGCGTAGACCGGAAGGAAGACCGTCGGCACGTCTCCCAGCTCAAACGCAACGGGTACCGGGCTATTAAATCCGTCGTCATTCCCGTCCTGGAAATCGCCTGCGGAACTTTCTTCCTGAACCTGATCATCATCATGATCCGCCAGGGCCATTACCTTTCCCCCATCCTGATGATTCCTTTCCTGGGTTTCTATTACACAGGGTTCTGTTCCCTGGGCCGCATGATTTCCAACCTGCTGCCCGCCAAGCAAACTGCCAAAGCCAAGAACTGACGCCTTTCCCATGCCTGCGCCTCTCTCGCAAGCAGCACGCCTGATTCAACTCGCCGGCGCAGCTTTCGCTGTGTTCGGAGCCATGGCATCCTGTTCCCGTCCGGATTATGAGCCCACCGCCATCGTGAAAGACGGCGCGGTCGTCAGCGTCAGGGACCAGAAAATGGCTGTCATGCGCAATGGCCGGGTGGTGAAGACCTACCCTGTCAGCACTTCCAAATTCGGCCTGGGAGACAGAAAGGGAAGCTGCCGCACTCCTCTGGGCGCCCATCGCATCGCTTCCAAAATCGGCAGCGGACAACCCAAGGGCATGGTGTTTAAAAGCCGCAAGCCCACCGGGGAATGCGTCGCGCCCAATTCTCCGGGCCGGGACCCCATCGTCACGCGCATCATGTGGCTGGAAGGTCTGGAACCCCGTAACCGGAATGCTCACTCGCGCCTGATTTATATCCACGGTACGGCGGAGGAACGCACCATCGGCACCCCCGCCTCCTACGGCTGCGTCCGGATGACGAGCAATGACGTATATGAGGCCTTCAACCTGCTCCGTACCGGAGACCCGGTCGTAATCGAACGCTGTTCCATTGACGCGTCCCTGAAAGCCCTGGCCCAGGCGGAAAAAATGCAGGATTCTTCCCTGCTGGTCATGGCTTCCGCTCCAGACCGCATGGAAAACGCCAATACGGCCTCCGTCATTTCCCACCGCCGCAGGGCTTCCCGCCCCCCCGCCGTTGCCCTTTCCCGCAAGCAAACGGCATCAACCGGGAAAAAATCCGTTCCCTCCAGGAGGACGGTCGCCCGCAGGACGCCCGGAAATTCAAGAACCGCCGTCCGTTCCTCCGGAGGGACCCGCTATACACTCGGGTAAAAGCTCCCCTTCCCTCCTGTTTTTCCGGTGTTCCGTTTTCACCGCCTCCTGACATGGCCGTTTGAACGCATGGTTGCCTGCATCCGTCACATTTGGTAACGTAGATTTATGGCCATGATGGAACACGAAGATATCAGCAATGAAAACCTGGCGGGGCACCTTCTGGTTGCCGCCCCCTACCTGGATGGCGCCGGATTCCATCATTCCGTCATCTTCCTGAGCCGGGCGGAGAAGGAATTTGTCATCGGCCATATTTTGAATCATCCCTCCGGCATAAATGTGGGGGACGTAGCCCGCCATACGGAAATACCGGAATCCCTTTACGCCGTGCCCATCTTCAAGGGAGGGCCCGTAGAACGCAACCAGCTCATCTTCGCCGCTTTCATCCGCACGGAGGATAAATTGCGCGTCCAGTTTCATCTGCAAGAGGAACAGGCCCTGGAATACCTGGAAGACCCCCGCGCCATCCTGCGCGCCTACGTAGGCCATAGCGGATGGACGCCGCCCCAGCTGCGCCGGGAACTGAATGACCGTGCCTGGTATGTTTCCCCCATGGTGCCGGACATTTGCCTGGAAACGGATTCTTCCAAGGTCTGGGCCATGGCCATGCGGCGGCTCTCTCCCCTGCACCATATCATGAGCCACGCGTCCGCACAGCCATCCCTGAACTGAACCATCCATCATGAGCATCCAACAGAATCTGGAACATATTCTCTCCCGCATACGCGCAGCGGAACTCCGCGCCGGACGTCCGGCGGGTTCCGTCCGCCTCGTCGCCGTCAGCAAAACTTTTCCCGCAGAGGATGTGAAAGCGTGCCATGATGCGGGCCAGCGCATTTTCGGTGAAAACAAGGTCCAGGAGGGACTGGGAAAAATCCCCTCCCTTCCTCCGGATACGGAATGGCATCTCATTGGCCCCCTCCAGCGCAACAAGGTGCGCAAGGCCCTGGAATATTTCACGCTGATCCATGCCGTGGACTCCCTGCGCCTGGCCCGGTTCATGGATACCGTGGCTCAGGAAACGGGAAAACGGCCCCGCATTTTGCTGGAAGTGAACGTAGGCAATGAAGACAGTAAGTTCGGATTCTTCCCGGAAACCCTGGAAAAGGAATGGTCGGAGCTGTCCTTCCTGAACCATCTTGAAATCGCCGGCCTTATGTGCATTCCCCCCCCGGTGGAAAATCCGGAGGAGGCGCGGCCCTATTTCCGCCGCCTCCGGGAGCTGAAGGAAGTCCTGTCCGGCAGGGGAGGAGCCACGCTGACGGAACTGTCCATGGGCATGAGCCACGACTTTGAAACGGCAATAGAGGAAGGAGCCACGCTCGTCCGCGTAGGGACGGCCATTTTCGGCGGCCGCTCGTACGCTCCCGCTTCGTGATTTTAGTTGGACAGAAGGAAAAGCGGCGTGTAGGTTTGTTCCGGAAAACCGGAACAGCCCGGACGGAGACCTGATTTCATCACCCCATGCTGACAGGAGGAAAAAACGTGATTCCGCATGCGGTGCGGGACGTAGCGGATGCCGCCGCGGCGTTTTCCGCCCGCATCGGCCCCGACCGTCATTTCGATTCCCAGAAAAAGGTGGAGGAAGCCCTGGCCGAATGCTGCTCTCCGCAGAATGTCACCGTCATCGGCATGACAGGGTCCGGCAAATCCTCTACGCTGGACGCCCTGGCCGGGGAACGGTTCTGTTCCCGCGTGTCCAGTGAAGCCACACTGGTCCGCTGGCAGTACAGGCCTCATCCCGCCCCACACACCCATGAATGGGTTCTGGACCTTTTTTACCCGTCGGACGCCCTGCTCAACCTGGAGTTCTGGGATACCATCGGCCTGGAACAGGAGGATGCCCCCAGAAAGCTGAAGCACATCGTTCCCAAATCGGATGCCATCCTTGTGGTTATTTCCGCCAGTGACGGCAACCATTCCGCCCTGTGGGACTATCTCCGGACGCTGGAGGAACGTCTTCATTCCCGCATGGTTCTCGTCATCACCCATGCGGAGCTGCTCTCCTTTGAGAAGCTTCAATCCTTGAAAGAGGAGCTACGCTCCACCTCCCGGGAACGCCTGGGCGTGCAGCTGCCCCTGTACCCTGTCACGACCGCCGGAGAACATGCAGGAGAAGGAGTGGAAGCCTTGACGGCATGCGTTCAGGAAGTGCTGAAACGCAGCCCACTGACGGACAAGCGCGTGGAACGCCTCCTGCTGGCTACGGACAGCCTTCTGGAAGAACAGGGGAAGGTGCTTGATGAACTGAGCCGCCTTTCCAAGATGGATTCCGGCTTCCTGACATCTATTGACCGGGAAATCGACCGCATCCAGCTCCAGATGGAGGATGAAATGCCGGCACGCCTCAAGGCGTACGCGCAATACGTGCAGGACTGCGTGCCGCGTCTGGGGAAAAAGTCGGCACGCCAGATGGGGCGTTTCCTATCCATCCGGCGCACGATGATCCTGCACAAGCTTCCTCCCGTCATTGACGAATGGTTTTATGAGCTGGTCAAATCCGGCATTGAGGAACGGCACGCGTATTACAACAAGGAATTCCTGAACATCTGCCAGACGCATTGGAACCATGTGCGCCCGCGCGTGAAGGAACAATGGGACTGCGACATAGGGGATTTCCCGGCCGCAAAGCTCCAGACGGATCTGGAAGTGTACAAGGAGAGGCTGGGACGTTCCATTTACATGCCCCTGAAGGACTTCGGCATCAAGCCGTGCCTCAGCAAGCTTTTTCTGGATCAGGAGGATGTGATGAGGACGGAAATCAAGCTGATGCTCCTTCTGGTGATTCTGGGAGCCCTGCTGGGCTGTTTCGGAGAGCACGCAGCAGGGTTCGCCTGCGTGGGCGCGGCCCTGGCCGTCTGGGTGGGCGGCAACCTGGGGCTGGCCTGGATGCAGTTCCGCCTGTCCCGCCAGATCGTGGCCGCAGCGGCGGAAATGCACATTGCCGTGGAATGCGGGTTGCGCACCCCCCTGTATGAAGCCATGATCAGCGGACTTTCCGACTACCGAAAACTGTATGCGGACATCCGCGGCCAGGTAGCCGGAGGAGTAGAATACCTCCAGCCCCTGCTCAACGCCCGCTACGACCTGTTTTATAAACTGACCGTGCAGAAACACCGGTTCCGTATCTAGCCTCTTTCCTTTTCTCCGGAAGGGTGTTACTCCCCTCCCGGCGCAATCACCATGTCCACATGTCTGTCATGGGCTTCCATGGGCAGATCGTCCAGAAGCTGGCAGGGGAAGCAGACTCCCGCCAGCGGCACCCCAGCAGCCGGGCCGGCCAGCAGCGTATCATAAAATCCGCCGCCATACCCCAGCCGCTTGCCGTCCCTGGTAAATGCGGCCCCAGGCAGCACGATCAAATCCATTTCCCCCGCATGCAGTTCCGGGCATCCCGGACCGGGTTCGCGTATGCCCCAGCTGCCCGCCACCAATTCCCCGTGATGGCATATACGGTGAAAACTCAGCCTTCTCCCCTCATGCACCAGCGGGAAGTACCATTCCCGGTCCGGAAGCAGATCCAGCAGGGAAAGCAAATCCACCTCTCCCGGCCTGGCGGCAAAAACAGCCACGCGCCGGAAATTCCTCTCCCGCACCAGAGCCGACACACGGCGGCAGATGGAACGGGACATGGCTTCCCGGGCGGCGTCATCCAATCCGCCCACCCTTTCACGTATCATGCGGCGCACTTCCCGTTTGGCAGCCGCCGGACCGCTTACGGTTCCGGATTGGGATGCTTTTCCTTCCATTCCAACAAACTTTTTAGAAATACGCTTTCCAGGGAGTTGCGCGGATGCCCATCCTCCAGCCAAACGGCACGGCCGTCTTCCTTCACCATCTCCTTCAGCCGTTCCATCAATTCCGGGGAAGCATGTTCCAGAAGTATTTCCTGCTTGTCGGAATCCCGCGTCAGCTCATTCACAGACCCTTCCGCAATGAGCAGCCCTTTAAAAATGACGCCCACCCGGTCGCAAACCTCCTGCACCTGTTCCAGCAGGTGGGAACACAGGAATACGGTCATCCCCCGCCCTTTCAGGTTTTCGATAATGTTCCGGATATCCCTCGACCCCAGAGGATCCACGCCGGCGGTCGGTTCGTCCAGAACCAGCAGGCGGGGGGACTGAACCAGGGCCTGCGCCATGCCGATGCGCTGGAGCATCCCCTTGGAATAGCCGCCCAGCCGCCTGTCCGCCGCATCAGCCAATCCCACCAGCTCCAGCAGTTCCCTGACTTTCTCTTTCAGGGATTTTCCGCTCAGGCCGCACAGCCTGCCGTAAAAGGAAACAGTTTCCGCCCCCGTCAGGAATTTGTAAAAGTAGGGATTTTCCGGAAGAAAGCCCACTTCCTCCTTGCTGTCCGGAGCCAGGCTGGACCTGCCGAAAATGGAACAGGAACCTTCCGTAGGCCTCACCAGCCCCAGCAGGGCCTTCATCAGGGTTGACTTGCCGGAACCGTTCGGGCCAATGAGGCCATATACCTCCCCTTGCCGGATATTCATGTCTATCCCCCGCACGGCATGCACCACGGGTTTGCCAAGACCTGTTTTAAAGGTCTTGTGCAGGTTGACTATTTCAGCGGCTACAGGCTGGTCCATAAAAAAGGTCAATGCTTGATCTGCCCCAGGCGGCGCAGAAGAATCTGGCTCATGTCAATGCCCTTGGAGAACAAATCCACGGGAAAGTTTTCATTGGGGGAATGGATGCGGGCATCCGGAAGGCACATGCCCAGCATCAGGGCATCCGCTCCCAGCACGCGCTTCATCTCTTCAATGATCGGGATGCTGCCTCCTTCCCTTACCAGCACGGGTTTGTGGCCAAAAGCCTCTTCCAGCGCCTGCTGGGCGGCAAGACCGAACTCGGAATTCGGATCGCACACGTAAGCATTCCCGCCATGGCCCCGCCTGAATTCCACCGTGACGCCCTTGGGGGAATGTTTCTTTACATGTTCTTCCAGCAGGGTTTCAATCCTTTCAGGCTGCTGTCCCGGCACCAGGCGGCATGAAATTTTGGCAAAGGCATGGCTGGGGATAATCGTCTTGCTTCCCTCACCCTGGTAACCTCCGCCGATACCGTTGATTTCCAGCGTCGGGCGGGCAAAAATACATTCCGCTCCGGTGAAACCGGCCTCCGTCACCACGGTTTCCACGCCCGTCAGCTGAGCCAGCTCCTCATTGCTCATGCCGGGCACCGTGGCCCACATGCTGCGTTCCCATGTGGCGATAGGTTCCACGCCGTCGTAAAACCCTCTCACGGCCACACGCCCCTCTTCATCGTGGAAGGAGGCGATTATTTCCGCAAGAGCGGCGATGGGATTGGCCACCGCTCCTCCGAACACGCCGGAATGAAGATCCGCGGAAGGGCCTTTGACGATAATTTCCGCCCCCGCCAGGCCGCGCAGCCCGTAGGAAAACGTAGGGGTGTCCGGAGCGGCCATGCCGGTATCGGAAACTACAATAACGTCGCAGGCCAGCTCTTCCCTGTGCTCCTTGATAAACTGGGAAAGACTGCCGCTGCCCACTTCTTCCTCCCCTTCCAGAAGGAAAATCACATTTACGGGGAGGTGGCCTCCGTTCTGGCGGAGCAATTCCTCCACGCCCAGAATATGGGCGAACAGCTGCCCCTTGTTGTCCGTAGCGCCGCGGGCGTAAATCTTCCCGTCCCTCACTTCCGGTTCAAACGGGTCGGATTCCCATAATTCCACAGGATCTACGGGCTGCACGTCGTAATGGCCGTAAATCAGCACGGTGGGCTTTCCTTCCTCCCGCGGGCTGCGGGCCAGCACAATGGGATGGAGGGGCGTTTTACAGGCCTTTGCTTCCAATCCCATGCCGGACAATTTGTCTACCAGCCAGTCCGCGCAATCACTCACGTCCCGGGCGTGTTCCTTCTGTGCGGAAATGCTTGGAAATCTCAACAAGGTGGCTAATTGATCCAGTCTGTTCATGCCTTCATCAGACCATGCCTGGGGCTTCAAATCAACCGGTAAAGTGTGGCATTCCATGCCGGAACGGGCCTTTTTTCAAAAAATGGAGCCCGCACATGGCGCCGGGAACAATATTTGATTGCTCTCGCGTGTGTTTTGTTTCTTTATATAGGATTATGTTCAGCAAATCCAAAGTGAAGAAAGTGGATTTCGTCACCCTGTCCAAATTTTACGGCAAGTACAAGGAAGCCCTTCAACTGGAACTTATCAACAGCCCCGCCGGCCTCAGCCGCCACATCTGCGAACCCGCCCTCAACCGCCCCGGGCTGGCGATCGCCGGCTTCTACTCCTACTTTGCCAACAAACGTATCCAGGTTTTCGGCTCCGCGGAGCTGGCCTATCTTCAAAAACTGCCGGAAGGCATGCGCAAATCTCGCATTCAGCGCATGTTCCGGTGCGAGGTGCCGGGCATCGTCTTCTCCCGTGACAAAATTCCCCCCCGGGAAATCGTGGAGCTGGCGGATGAAGCCGGCGTCTGCGTCTTCCGCACGAGCCTGGTGACCATGAAATTCGTCAACTCCGCCACCATCATTCTGGAAAACGAATTCGCGGAAAGCGTCACCCTGCACGGCTGCATGGTGGACGTGCGCGGTGTGGGCGTCCTCATCCGCGGCAAGAGCGGCGTGGGGAAGAGTGAAACGGCCCTGGGCCTGATTGAACGCGGCGCGGCCCTCGTGGCGGACGACATGGTGTACGTGCGCAACGTGGGCGGGGAACTGGTGGCCAGCGCTCCGGAAATGAGCCGCGGCTTCATGGAGGTGCGCGGCCTGGGCATCGTCAACATCACCACCCTTTTCGGCTTGAAATCCATCCGCCACAACAAGCGTCTGGACCTCATCGTCACCCTCATTCCCGCCAAGGACCAGGAAGAGCTGGACAGGCTTGGCCTGGAGCGGGAGGGGCTGGACGTCCTGGGGGAAAAAGTGCTCCATGTTCAGCTTTCCGTGGCTCCCGGCAGGGATATTGCCAGGCTGGTGGAAGTAGCCGCCATGGACTATCATCTCAAGGACATGGGCATCGACATGGCCGGGGAGTTCAACCGCCGCCTCATGTCAAACTTCCAATCCTCCGAAAACTAGGACTGACAAAAAACTCTTGGAAAAAAACTTTAATTAGTGTACTTACCGTTGTAGCAACCGTTATCACCCCTTACTTCAAATTCCATGGTCACCAAGGAACTCACCATCATCAACAAACTCGGCATTCACGCACGCCCGGCTGCTCAATTCGTCAAACTGGCCAGCAAATTTGATGCAGACATTGTCGTGGAGAAGGATGGCGAGGAAGTTGACGGCAAGAGCATTCTGGGTTTGATGATGCTGGCGGTAGGCCACGGCTCCAAGATCACCATCACGGCGGAAGGAAAGGACGAACAGGAAGCGCTGAATGCGCTGGAAGACCTGATTTCCCGCAAGTTTGAAGAAGATTGAACACTCCGGCTCACGGCCATATGAGACCGGGCCATTAAGCCCGCAGATGATTCAGGAACCCATTTCAACGGAAGAAACCTGGCTTCAGGGCATTCCCGTTTCCCCCGGCATTGCTCTGGGCAAGATTAAAATTCAGATCAGCGGTTCCAAGGAACCCGTAGCGTACGATATTTCCCCGGAAGAAGTGGATGCCGAGCTGGTGCGCTTCCACCGGGCGCTGCAAACCACTGCGGACCAGATCAGGACGCTGCGGGAACGCATGATCCAGATATCCGGAGAGAAAGATGCCTCCATCTTCGACGCCCACATCCTTCTCCTTCAGGATAAAATTATCCTCCAGCAGGTGCAGACGGAACTGCTCAAGCGCCTCCAGAACGTGGAGCACATCTTTTATGTGGTCATGCAGAACTACATGGAAGTTCTGCGCCGTGTGGACGACCCCTACCTGCGCGCCAAAACGGCGGACATGGAGGATGTCATGCAGCGGGTCATCAACAACCTCCGCAGCACGGAACCTCCTGAAGACGAGGAAGAAACGGAAAAAGACCAGGTTCTGGTGGCCTACGACCTGACCCCTTCCGACACGGCCGCCATGGATGCCAGCCTGATTCACGGCTTTGCCACGGAAATAGGTTCCTCCGTTTCCCACACAGCCATTCTCGCCCGCTCCATGGGCATCCCCGCCGTCGTGGGGCTTGACCAGGCCCTTCTGAGAGTGGAAAGCCACTCCCCCGCCATCCTGGACGGCTACAAGGGCGTGCTCATCCTGAAACCCACGAAAGAAACGGAGGAATACTACCACCGCCTCCAGGTGGAAAAGGAAAAGGCCTACAAGGCGCTGGAAGCGCTGCGCGGCCTGCCCACCATCACCAGGGACGGACGCAACATCCGTCTGTCCGTCAACGTGGAGTTCCCCCATGAATATTCCGGCATCAAGGAGGTGGGAGCGGAAGGGGTGGGTCTGTTCCGCACGGAATTCTTTCTGCTGGGCAACCCATCCGGCATGCCGGACGAAGAAGAACAGACGCGCTACTACAGAAAGCTGGCGGAAGGCTGCTCCCCCCACGGCGTCATCTTCCGCACCCTGGACTCCGGCGGCGACAAGCTGCCGTGCGAACAGCTCCGCACTCCGGAACCGAACCCCTTCCTTGGCTGGCGGGGCATCCGCGTCTCCCTCAGCCGCCCGGAGCTGTTCAAGCAGCAGCTCCGGGCCATTCTCCGTGCCTGCGCGGACACGCCCGGCTGCGGCATCATGTTCCCCATGGTCTCCGGCTATACGGAAGTGGTCACAGCCAAGCACATCCTCCAGGAATGCCGGGAAGAACTGGAAAGGAAGAACATCCCCTATGCGCGGGACTTGAAAGTGGGCATCATGATTGAAGTGCCCAGCGCCGCCATCATGACGGACGTGCTGGCGCGCGAGGTGGATTTCTTCTCCATAGGCACGAATGACCTCACCCAGTACACTATTGCCGTAGACCGGGTCAACAACCGCGTCGCCAATATGTTCCGCCCCACGCATCCTGCCGTGATACGCATCATGGACATGACGATCACCGCCGGAGAACGGGAAAACATTCCCACGGCCATCTGTGGGGAAATGGCGGGGGACATCACCCTGCTTCCCCTGCTGATCGGCCTGGGGGCCACCTCCATGTCCGTGGGCGTCCACCTTGTCCCCATCATCCGGTATGCCATCCGCAATCTGGACTACGGCCAGTGCCGGGACATGGCGCAAAAGGCGCTCCAGGCCCCCAACAGCAGGTCTATCGTGGACTTGAGCACGGCCCTGGCCCGGAAATCCTATCCGGCCCTGTTTGAATAAGGCTCTTTCATCCCGGTACACGCCACACCGGAAAAACGGGGCGTTCCCGAACAAACTGCCGCGGGAATACGAATCCTTGACAGAAACGTCCGTCTCATGCGTTATTATAATAAGTACTGGTTTTCTTAGTAATGAACATTTCCCGTATTGCAGCCTTTCTCATCCCGTTCCTGCTGGGAAGCGCCTGCTCCGCTTCCGCAGCTTCCGTAAAAGCATCCCGCGCGGCAGAACCGAAACGCCCCAACATCATCCTCTTTCTGGTGGACGACATGGGCTGGCAGGATACATCCCTGCCCTTTTGGAGGGAAGAGGACGGCACTCCCAAACCTACTTTCCTGAACAAGCGCTACCGCACGCCCAACATGGAGGCTCTGGGTAAACAGGGCATGGTCTTCACGAACGCCTACGCGCAGCCTATCTGTTCCCCCAGCCGGTGCAGCCTCATGTCCGGCATGAACTCCGCCCGCCACCGCGTCACGAACTGGACGCTCCTGCGTGACCAAACCACGGACGCAGGCCATCAAGCGCTCAAAGCTCCCGCAGACTGGAGCGTCAACGGCATCCAGCCGGCAGGGACCAGGGCATCTGGAACCACCCATCTTCCCCTGACGGAAGAAAAAATCCAGTACAGGATGGAAAAACCCTTCACCCAGGTGCTTGGGCTGCCCGCCCTGCTCAAAAAACAGGGTTATACCACCATCCACTGCGGAAAAGCCCATTTCGGCTCCAAAAATACGCCCGGAGCCAATCCCAGGCTCTTCGGCTTTGACTACAATATCGCCGGCACGGAAATAGGCGGCCCGGCAGACTACCGGGGTTCCCGGAAATACGGCACGGGGAATTTCCATGTCCGCGGACTGGATGAAAATAATTACTATGAAAACGACACATTCCTGACGGAAGCCCTGACGCAGGAGGCGCTGAAACGCCTGGATGCCATCCGGAAAACCCCCAGGGAGGCGGACAAGCCTTTCTACCTGTACATGTCCCACTACGCCATCCATGCCCCCTTCGACATGCGCGGTTATGACAAGAGGTTTGCGGAAGAGTACTCCAACCCCAATGACGGCCACAAATGGTCCGACAACGAAAAACGCTATTCCGCTCTGATCCAGGGGATGGACAAGAGCCTGGGCGACATCCGGGAATACCTGAAAAAAAACAATCTGGATAAAAATACCGTCATCATCTTCATGGCGGACAACGGGGGCCTTGCCATCAGCGGGCGCATGGGCAACAAGGAATCCAATTACCCGCTTAGCTTCGGCAAGGGTTCCAACCGGGAAGGCGGCATCCGGGAACCGATGATCGTCTACTGGCCCGGGGTCACGAAGGCGGAAAGCGTCTGCACTACTCCCGTCATCATTGAAGACTTTTTCCCCACCATTCTGGAAATAGCGGGAGCAAAAAAAATTCAGGCGCCTCAGGTTGTGGACGGCAAAAGCTTTGTTGCCCTGCTGAAAGGCGGCAGCATGAATCCCAACCGCCCCCTGCTCTTCCACACGCCCAACGTATGGGGGGAAGGGAACGGAAACAACTCCCTTTATTCCCCCAGCACGGCCATGCGCCAGGGGGACTGGAAGCTTATCTACTGGCACCCTGACCAGAAGTTCGAACTCTTCAACCTCAAGGAGGACATCAGCGAAGAGCACAACCTGGCGGAACAGCAGCCGGAACGCGTTAAGGCCATGGCCAGGACCATGACCGCCCTGCTCAAGGAGCGCAAGGCCCAAATGCCCACCTACAAGAAGAATAATCCCGCCGGAGCCCGTGAAGGCGCTCCCGTACCGTGGCCGGACCAGGCGGCGGCCAGGCTGTAAGTAAAGGCATATCCATCCCTCCCCGGAAAGCCGCATTATTCCCTTTTCTTTTAAGAAAACAGGGAGTATGGTGCGGCTTTCCTGTTTTTATTCCCTTTCAAAAACCATGAACAACCTCCTTTCCATCGAACAGCTTACCGGAGACGAAATCCGGGACCTGCTCGCCCTGGGCCACCGGCTTAAGGCGGAACGCGGCCATCACGAACGCCTTCCCCTGAAGGGGCAGACCTGGGCGCTCATCTTTTCCAAATCCTCCACCCGCACCCGCGTTTCCTTTGAAGTGGGCATCAGTGAACTGGGGGGCCGTCCCATGTTCCTTTCCGTCCATGACATCCAGCTCGGGCGTGGAGAGCCCATCAAGGATACGGCCCGCGTGCTGGGACGTATGATCCACGGCGCCGCCATCCGGACTTACGGACAGCAGGAGGTGGAGGAATTCGCCAGCTTTTCCGGCATTCCCACCATCAATGCTCTGACGGACGAGGAGCACCCCTGCCAGATCCTGGCGGACCTGCTTACCATTGAGGAAATCTACGGCCCCGGTTCCTGGAAGGATATGAAAATCGCCTTCGTGGGGGACGGGGACAACAACATGTCCCGCTCCTGGATGTGGGCGGCCAAGAGGCTGGGCTTTACGCTCGCCATCGGAGCCCCTACCAATTACCTTCCCCTGGAAGACTTCCGCAGGCATCTGGAATGCGAGAACGTCATCTTCACCACGGACCCCGTGGAAGCCGTCAAGGGAGCTTCCGTCATCAACACGGATGTCTGGCTTTCCATGGGTCAGGAATCGGAAGGACTGTCCAAGGAAAAACACTTCTACCCCTACCAGGTGAACAGGGAGCTGCTGGAACATGCCGCCTCCGGCCACTCCGTTTTCCACTGCCTGCCCGCCTACCGCGGCAAGGAAATCACGGAAGACGTGCTGGAACATTTTGCTCCCGTTATCTTCCGGGAAGCGGAAAACAGGGTGCATGCCCAGAAAGCCGTGCTCGCCACGCTTGCAGACGCCCGCCGGGGATAACCCGCCCGGCCCATCCTACCCAATCTCCGAGCCATGAACTACGAAGAACGCCTGCAAGACCTGCTGGATGAACTGGATTTGTTCCAGGACTGGACGGAACGCTACGAATACATCATCAGCCTGGGTAAAAAATTGCCCAGACTGGATGAAGCCTACAAAACGGAGGACTCCCTCATCAAGGGATGCCAATCCCGCGTATGGCTACACACGGAACCGGACAACGGCGTACTGAAACTGTACGCAGACAGCGATTCCCTCATCACCAAGGGCCTCATTGCCGTCTTCATCCGGCTGCTTTCCGGCCTGCCTCCGGAAGAAATTCTGAAGGCGGACATGTCCAAGCTGGACAAAACCGGCCTGAAGGACCACCTGGCGCCCACCAGGGCGAACGCCCTCAACTCCATGGCGGCCCAGATCAAGCAGGCCGCCATGAAAATGGCGGAACATCATTGATTTTTTCCAGAGCAATGACTCACGGCCTTTTCCCGCATCTTCTCCTGCTCTCCGCATTCTGCGGCGCAAGCCTCTCATGCAGCAGTTCTTCCCGGGACATCACCATCCGCAGCATTCCTTCCGGAGCCAGCCTGCGCGTGAACGGAGACTACGCCGGCCAGGCACCCGTCACGCTCTCCCTGAACAGGCACAAACCCGTGCATGTTGCGGCGGATAAACCGGGCTTCCTTTCCACGGAAAAAACGTTTTATCCGGAAATGACCACGCAAGGTGCCATTTTGTGGGGCCGCAACAACGAGAAGTCCAAAGACTTTAAAACAGACATCCTGACCATCCGCCTGAAAAAGGCGGACTCAGGAGCGCCCCCCTTGCGGGAACTTCCCGCGCAGTGGTAACAGCCTGCCGTCCGGACACTTTCCGGGAGTAAAAGCGCATATCCATCCCGCGTTCCGTACGCAGCTCCGCACTACGCTCCCTTTCACAAACGGATAAATAAACCGCCCGTTTTTGGAATTGCACGCTAATCCTCCCGCCCCGGGTGGCGGGCCATGACGGCGGAACCTACCCTCTTCAGGACCAGGGCCGTACGCGGTAGCAGGTACAGGGAAAGATTCCCATCCCCATCCGTAAAATGCGGCATGGAAACATCCTGCCTCCCGAAACCGCCGAAACGGGCGTTGTCCGTATCCAGCACTACCCGCCATTCCCCCTTCTGTGGAACGGGCAGCATGTAATCCATGATAGCCCTGTCTCCGGACCAGTTGAACACAAACAACAGACCGCCGCGGTGGAATGCCATGACATGGTTGGTCTCGTCAATATTAAGCGGGAAAGGCGGCGGATTATTCAGCAGCCGAGCTTCCTGCGCCAGGCGGACCATCGCCTGATCAAAGGCATTCAGGAACTTGAACCTGAGGGAAGGATTGTCCACCAGGGACCACTGGCGGCGGCAGTATTCGTAAGACCAGCCGTTGCCTTCGCGCGGAAAATCAATCCATTCCGGATGCCCGAATTCGTTGCCCATGAAATTCAGCCAGCCTTCCCCCCCGGTAGCCAGCGTCACCAGGCGGATCATCTTGTGCAGCGCCATGCCGCGGTCAATAATGAGGCTCTGCTGGTCCACGGCCATTTTCCAGTACATTTCCGCATCCATCAGGCGGAACGCCAGAGTCTTGTCCCCCACCAGGGCCTGGTCATGGCTCTCGCAATAGGCCACATGCGGCTCGCCGTAGCGCCTGTTGGTCAGCGTGTGCCACATATCGCCCATGCTCCATTCCTCATCCTTTTTCTCCTTGAGCAGCTTAATCCAGTAATCGGGAATGCCCATGGCCAGACGGTGGGAAAAACCAATCCCCCCTTCGTCCACCGGGCGGCACAATCCCGGCATGCCGGACATGTCCTCAGCAATCGCTATGGCGCCCGGCTTCACCCGCTGAATCAGCGTGGCGGCCAGCTGCAGATAAGCCACGGCATCCAGATCCACGGAAGAGCCGAAGTAGGCGCCCAAATCCCCGAACGGCTCATGCCCACGGTGGAAATACAGCATGGATGTCACGCCGTCAAAACGGAAGCCGTCAAAACGGAACTCTTCCAGCCACCAGCGGACATTGGACAGGAGGAATTCAATCACCTCGTCCCGGCCATAATCAAAACAACAGGAATCCCAGTCCGGATGGCGGCCGCGCTCCCCAGGCAGGAAATACATGCCTCCGGAACCGTCAAAATTGTTCAGCCCTTCCGCCTCGTTCTTCACGGCGTGGGAATGCACCACGTCCAGCAGCACGGCGATGCCCAGGCCGTGCGCCTGGTCTATCAGGTACTTCAGGTCCTCCGGCTCGCCGAAACGGGAGGAAGGGGCGAAAAAGGAAGAAACGTGGTAGCCGAAGGAACCGTAATAGGGATGCTCCTGGATCGCCATCAGCTGGACGGTATTGTAACCCAGCCTGGCGATCCGGGGGAGAACCTCATCCGCAAACTCGCGGTACGTATGCACGCGCCCTTCCTCCCCGCCCATGCCTACATGCGCTTCATACACGAACGGAACTTCCACCCGGGAGGGATCAAAACCGTTATTCCGCCATTCATAGGGGTGTTCCGGCATCCAGATCTCCCCGGCAAAATCATAAGTGGTCGGATCCTGGACGGTCCTGGTAATCCATGCGGGAATGCGATCTCGGCCCGTGCCGTCCGCACCGACCACGTGCACCTTCACCTTCTGCCCGTGGGCCAGCGCATCAGGCGGCAGCGTAATTTCCCACACGCCGCGCTCATTCCGCTCCAGCGGGTGGCTCTCCCGGTTCCAGCCGTTAAAATCCCCAATCAGGGACACCCTGCGGGCGGCGGGAGCCCATTCCCGGTATGTCCACGCCCCCGTCTCCGCGTCTCTGTTGAAACCGTAATAGCGGTATCCGCGCGCGTATTCCTCCAGAGAGCCGGCGCGCTGATTGATCCTCTTCATTTTCAGGTCAAACAGACGCTGGCGGTCGCGTATCTGGCGGGAATACGGCTGGAGCCATCCGTCCGCCATCACCAAGCCGGGTATCGGGGGTCTTCTCATTATCTGATGATACCCCTCCTCAATCAGCAGGGTCAAGGAAGAAAGAAGGGCTTCTCCCTGCGGGGGAAGAAAAGGGCGCGGCCCTTTAATCGCGCCCGGGAAGGCGCCCCGTATCACGCATGTACATCATCCTGGCCAGAACCTCCTTGGAAATGTGGTTCAAATCAAAATGCACAGGGGGAGAATCCGGCAGCACTCCCCAGTCCCCGTACTGGCCGTACAACACCATTTCAGGAATCCTGGGGGCCGGGAAATCCCTCCCCTCAAACCGAACGCGGGAAAGCGGAAACAGCCATTCATGGCGGAAGGAATGGCGGCACGGGCCGGCAAAAGGAATCTCAAATCCCAGGAAAATGTTTCCTCCATCCGCCGGCCGCCGTCCTCCCATCACCACCCGGTCCCGGATCGCCATCTTTTCCTCATAAGAACACCGCGTCCGGTAGCGGCAGGAGGAATCTGCCTCATAATCAAGCATTCCGGATGCCTTGTAACCGCGCAGCAGCCACTCCCTTTCTTCAGGAGCATCCGGAGACCACGCGGCAGGGGCCGTGTCATACGGGAAAATGTCCACATTGCACAACGTGCCCGGCAACCCTATCTGGATGAACGGATCCATACTGACGGAGAAACCGCGCGAACCGAAAAGCCCGGCGGCGTTCGCCCTCAACCTTTCATAATCTTCACGCAGCATGGAAATATCCAGGTCGTCATCCCAGGGGATAAAGCCCCGGTGCCGCACCGCGCCCAGCAGCGTCCCGAAATCAAGCCAGTACGGATAACCGCCCTCCTCAAGAATTCCGGCCACTTCATTCAAAAAACAGGTCATGGCCTGCTGCACAATCCTCAGCACTCCGGACGCCTGGGGCATCTCCTCGGCCCGAACGGTAGCTTTTACCAGTTTGCCCAATTGGGAGGCTTCACCTTCCCGGCCCACCTTGAACCGTCCGCATGGAATACCGAAAAAACGGATGAAACGCTTTTTCCTATCCGTGCAGGAAGAAAGCACTTTCAGGCCGCAGCACCGGACTTCCGTCACCCACCAATGCTTTCCCCTTACTAATTTTCCAGTCCTTCCGGCGGTAATGAATGATGGCAGCTTCATCGCAGATAAATTGGGTCAAAAACACGCAGGATATGATTCATTTTTCCAGGAAAGCACATCCGGCAGAATCAGAACCTTATCCCCCACTTTTTACAAGTCAATGAAAAACAAATTATCCTTTTCGGAGAAAACACCCGTTCCATGATATTAACGCTGCTTTTTCCAAAATGCAGACAGACCTTATCCTTCCCTTTCCACGGTATTGGCAACAAGCGGATTGAGCATCCGTTAAACGTTTCTCCCATTCTGTCCAAAGTTAAATCAATGAAAAATAAAAGGATTGCGATGAAACATAAAAGGCGGTTTTTTCTTTTCGCCCGGGTAATATCCCATTAACATATTCTTACAGAAATTTTTACTTTGACGGCGGATGCTCAATCCGTTAAACATAGTTCCCGGTTCTTTCTCAGGTTCTGAAGACAAATTAGAATACTTATGCAGGCGATCATTTTAGCGGCCGGAATGGGAAAAAGACTGGGAGCGCTCACCCGGAACAATACCAAGTGCATGATCCAGGTCAACGGAGTGACGCTGATAGAACGCATGATGAGACAATTGGACCGCCTTTCCCCGTCTCTGGAAAAAATCGTGATTGTTACGGGTTATGAGGGGGAAAAACTCAAAACCTTCCTTTCCCAGCTGGACATTTCCACCCCTGTGGAATATGTGGACAATCCCCTGTACGCCAGCACCAACAATATTTATTCCCTGTACCTGGCCAAGGAACACCTGCTTCAGGACGATACGCTGCTCTTTGAATCCGACCTGATTTTTGAAGACTCCGTTATTGATGCCCTGCTCCGCCATCCCTACCCCAGCCTTGCTCTCGTCGCCAAATTTGAAAGCTGGATGGACGGCACGGTCGTCACTCTGGATGAAGACGACAACATCAGGCAATTCATTCCCGGCAGCAAATTCTCCTACAAGAAAAAGACGGAATATTTTAAAACAGTCAATATTTACAAATTCAGCAGGGAATTCTCCCGGACCCATTACGTCCCCTTTCTTACAGCCTACAGCAAAGCCCTGGGCAATAATGAATATTACGAACAGGTGCTGCGGGTCATCGCCCTGCTGGACAAGCCGGAAATCAAGGCGCTGCGCCTCGGCGGCGAAGCATGGTATGAAATAGACGACATCCAGGATCTGGACATCGCAGCCTCCATATTCACCCCGGACAGGGAAGAACACCTGCGCCTGATGGAATCCCGGTACGGAGGCTACTGGCGCTATCCCCGCATCAGGGATTTCTGTTACCTGGTCAATCCCTATTTCCCCAACAAACGCCTCATGTCCGAACTCAAGGCGAATTTTGAACGCCTAGTGAGGGAATACCCGTCCGGAATGAGAGTCAACAGCCTGCTGGCGGCAAAATACTTCGGCATCAGCCAGGAATACATCTGCATCGGCAACGGCGCGGCGGAACTCATTAAGGCGCTCATGTCCCGCCTGGAAGGGAAAATGGGGGTCATCTACCCTACCTTTGAAGAATACCCCAACCGGGTGAAACCGGATATGGTGGTTCCCTTCCATACCGCTTCCCGGAATTTCACTTATACGGCGGACGACCTGATGGAATTCTTTTCCGGGAAAGACATCGGTACCCTGCTCCTCGTCAATCCGGGAAACCCTTCCGGATTCTTCCTGCCGAAAGGCGATGTGCTACGCCTCTGCCTGTGGACAAAAACCCGCGGCATCCGCCTGATCGTGGATGAATCCTTTGTAGACTTCTCCTGCGGAATGCCGGACAATACGCTGCTGAAAGACGGCATCCTGGAAGAATATCCCCACCTGGCCGTGGTAAAAAGCATTTCCAAATCCTACGGCGTTCCGGGCCTCCGCCTGGGTGTTCTGGCCTCCGCAGACAGGGAATTGGCGGCATGGATAAAAAAAGACGTTTCCATCTGGAACATCAATTCCATCGCGGAATTCTACATGCAAATCTTCGGGAAATACGAGCAATCCTACGTGCGCGCGTGCAACCGTTTCATGAAGGAACGGGACCGCTTCATGCAGAAACTCTCCCGCGTGCCTTTCCTGAACGTTTTCCCCTCCCAGGCAAACTATTTCATGTGCGAGGTCAAGCCCCCCATGAAAGCCCGCTCCCTGACCGGCCTTCTGCTGAAAAACCACTCCATCCTTGTTAAGGACTGTAGCCGGAAAAAAGGATTTGAAGGCAGAGAATTCATCCGTATCGCCGTCAGAGACGCAACCGACAATGATGCCCTGGTCCGGGCCATGCATGCAGAAACCGGCTCGGAACCGTCTTCTACTTGTCCCACTAACGGAGAATCCCCTTTTTCATCCTGTTCCACTTCAGCCTCCTGATGAATACAATTTCCACTCCTGTCATAGGCATTTGCGGCGGCGGCAACCTGGCCCATGCCATGGCGGGATGGCTGGGTACACGCGGCCTACATGTCAATATCCTAACCCGAAACCCTAATCAATGGGGAAAAAGCCTCTCCGCTATCTTTCCAAACGGTACTACGCACCATGCTCCCCTAGGGCATATCAGCAACCATCCGGAAACATTGAAAGACTGCAACCTTGTGCTGGTGGCGGTTCCCCGCTTTGGCATTCGGGAGGTATGCCACCGCATTAAACCCTATCTGCATCGAGAACAGGGGCTCGTTATTGTACCCGGTACTCCGGAGGTCATGGAGATGGCAGAAGATCCCTCTTGGACTTCCACCGTCAGCCTGATGGGAATATACAAGGTTCCCCTGATTTGTCGGACGCAGGAATATGGACATTCCGTCTCCATTCTCGGAAGCCGCCCTCTTAACAGGATATGGGTAGCCCCAGGAAATAATGCCGAACATTGGTCCGCCATGTTGGAAACCTTATTTGACACTCCTCTGACTCATCTTTCTTCTCCCTGGCCCTTTCTGTTGACCAACTCCAACCCCCTTCTCCACCCTTCCCGCTGCATGAGTCTGTTTCGCCACTACAGGGAAGGAACGTTTTATGACAAGCAGTTTCTTTTTTATGAAGAATGGACGGAGGAGGCCAGTGAGTTGTACATCCAGGCAGATAGAGAACTTCTGACCCTCTGTTCCTGTTGTCCCGGCATGGAAATCGGAAAGGACATCATTCCCGTCCTAGATTATTATGAATCCAGAAATGCCGTAGAGTTGACTAAAAAGATTCAATCTATTCCGGCATTCCATGGGGTTAAAGCTCCCATGACCCGCCGGAAACAAGGATGGATTCCCGATTTTTCTTCCCGTTACTTTACGGAAGATGTTCCTCTGGGCACCAAACCCATTTGCTATCTGGCGGAGCAATTAAACATTCCGGTTCCTACACTCCAGTCCTTTGTGGAATGGAACACCTCCATACTGAACAGATTCTCCCCATTTCGGAAGAAATAATAGGATGGCTTCCATTCATGCGAAACAAAACGGTTCCAAGAAAAAGTTCCGTCGGCACTACCCCAGAATTCCACAGGTGTAAGAAGGCCTCTTCTTTCTAACTGATCTCTTCCACACAATACCCTCTCCTGAAACGGGAGGCAACATCAGCCATGAACACGGAATCCTCACGGGTCAAAAGACGGTTGCCGTGCTGGCAGCCATGAATCAGGCGCAAAAACGCGCCAAGTTCATAACGCAGCCCATCCCCTTCAAAATTGGCAAAATATTTCCTGTTGAGCCGGGCATCCTCAAACCGCACTTCAAACATCTCCGTCTTCCACCAAGGCGCCGGCACATAAATATACCCCTCCGTTCCGGTAATGCACAAGTCCCCTTCCTGCTTGGCTCCTATGGCTGCCGTGGCGGTGGCTACTGCATTGGAATAAAGAAATTCCGCGCGCGTGAACACGTCCACGCCCGTATGAGGCTTTCTGCAAGTAACAAAACGAATCCTGCGGGGCTCGGTTCCCAGAAGCTTCCCAATGACAAAGGCGGGATAGGAACCCAGTTCCGTCCAGGCGCCTCCGGCCTGCATGGGGTCATACTCCCTGGCAGCCTCATCCTCTATCAGCTTGGTAAACGTGGCGTCCACCGCCTTGATGGAACCAATAATGCCGCTCCCCGCCAAACTGGTCAGTTGCTGGAAAGCCGGACAAAACGCAGTTTTAAGGGCTTCCAGCAAAACGACTCCTTTCTCTTCGGCCAGCCGGAACAGCTCTTCCGCCTCCTCCCGGGCAAGGGCAAGAGGCTTCTCGCACAATACATGCTTCCCCCGCAACAGGGCCCTCCTGGCCATTTCATAATGGAGATGATGGGGGACGGCAATATAAACGGCATGAACCCGGTCCAGAAACTGTTCGTATTCCGTATAATATTCCAGCAGAGCGTGGAACTCTGCAAAACGGCGGACTTTCTCCTCATTCCTTCCGAAAACGGCTGTTATTTCAATATTGCTGACATATTTGGACTCCCGGAGAAAACGGCCCGCTATGCGCCCGTGACCTGCAATTCCCATATATACAATGGGATTCCGGGCGGAACGGAGGTCTGTTGAAGAAACGCCCTTGGTGCGTTCCAGGTAAACCACCTCACAATAATCGCGAAGATAGTCAAATTTCCCCGACCAGTCGGAGCCAATCACAAAAACATCCGCCCCGTACTTCCGTATGTCATGAATCTTCTGCCCTTCTAGTTCTTCCTTAATAATGAGATCCGCCAGACCGGTTTTCCGCACATTTTCCATGCGTTCCTCCAGGCTCTCCATGACATTCAGCTTGCCGCGGCTCTGGTCGTAACTGTCCGTAGTCACGCCGACGATGAGCCGGTCCCCCAGTTTCCGGGCTCTCTTCAGCAGATTCACGTGCCCCGTGTGCAGCAAATCAAAGGTTCCGTAAGTAATAACCGTTTTCATGGCATGAGCGCATCAATCCGCTTTCCGTAAACGTCAATGAAACGGTTGACCGCCGCCTCAAAGGGAACCTTCTCCACCATGGCCTTCACGGAAGGATGCTTGAACTGGATGCGTTCCGGATAAGACAGATAGTCGCCGTAAAAAAATTGCAGGTACTGGCGGGCATGGTTGGGCACGGAAAATATTATCCCCTCAAATTCTGCGGAGCCAAGGGGAAAGAACGTTTCATAGGAAAGGTGCGTGTTTTTTGTAAACGTAATGGCAGGAGAAAGAAAAATCCCGGGGGCTTCATCTTCCCCGGCAGCATCCCTTCCTTCCAGAATATCCTGGCGGATTTTCTCCTGAACCTGCCCATCGGTCAGGTTCATCCTGGAACCTACCAGCACCACGTCTTTCTTAAATCCGCTCAAAAGCCTGTCCAGCTTTTCATGCTGTTCCGGAGATGAAAGACTCTCTGCATAAAAATGATAGGGATACACATCAAGGTTGAGGGGGGTGCCCTCATATCCTATTTGCAGAAAGGCGTGCCTGTTCCAGGTAAATCCTTCCTCACGGGGGAAAAGAACGGGAAGCAGTTCCAGCAGGCGGTCGAACTCCGGCCTCATCATGCTCACATCCAGATCATCATCCCACGGAATAAAGCCCCTGTGCCTTACCGCCCCCAGCAAAGTGCCGTAATCCAGCCAGTACCGCAGTCCGTTTTCCCGGCATTTGCGCGCAAAAAGGGCCAGCAAAACCGTATTGCCGTCCTGAAGGAGCCTCAACTTCCCCGTCGCCGGGGGAACTGAGGAAATAGGGTGGTTATAAATAAGCAAATTGCGAATATCCTCCAGCTTCGCTTCAAGAGACCGGTCTTTCCTTCTCCTGCATTTCTTCGCAATCCGTCCGGCGATTTCCCGCAAACGGTAGGGAAGATTGCAAAGCACCATATATTTTATATGGCTTATTTTACTCATATCCTGTTAGTTGAAAAATTAATCCGGTTCCAAGGAAACGGCAAAGCATGATTATTAAATGCGGAAGAATCGTAGCACATACATTGATCTATACAATGCTTAATTACCCCGTGCTCAGCAGAAAGAACCACTATGGCATCGCGCCTCCCCTGAAGAATATTTCCCAGCGCAAAATAAGGAAAAAGACTTATTCCTCCGTCACGCGCGGTTCTTTAAAGCAATGAAAAAATTCCGGATGGCCATCCCTTCACGGAAAGCCGCATTAAAACATAACCTTGTCCCGTGCGGAGCGGCCATAGGCCGTATCGGGATATTTATCCGCAGCTTCCTCCCAATACTTCCGGGCCCTGTCCGGGTTATTGAGCTGGGACTCGTAAATGGCTCCTATCTTGTACAGGAACAGAGCCCGGTCCTCCTTGCGCCACCCTCCGTATTCCAGTCCTTTCTGAAGGACGTTGACGGAATCCGCGTACCGGCGCATATCGTTCAGCAGGCTGGATTCCATGAGCCAGGAACGCACCAGCCCCGGATTCTCCTTCCGGTAGCGTTCCAGCAATTCCAGAGCGCCCTGGGGATCCCCGGAATTCAGCATGCGCCTGGAAGCCTCCACCAGCACTTCCTCATCCGTAGTAATATTGGAGGAATACAGCGTCTTGGTCACCAGCTCTCCCATGACGGGCAGCAGATGCCTGATGACGAGCCACACTTCAAAGGCAATCACCGGAACCAGCACCAGCAGGGATTGCAGAGGGGAAAGGGGAATGGCCTGCGCCAGGAACATAAACAGGCCCAGCGGAAGCAGCACCAGCAGCAGCCGTATAAACATGCGCCGGGCCAGCAGAAAAATCATTTTCAACATGGCAGGGGATTCAAGAGAAGCCGGGGAGGGGGCATGCGCCCCCGGAAAGGGGGAACGCTTCCGCGGCCCTTCCCGGTGAAAGGGCCGCGGAGCAGCCGCTTAAAAACGGTAAACGGCTTCCACGCCCACACGGATGCGGAAGTCCTCAATCGCGTTCATGCCGGCGTAGCGGCGGATTTCGGAACGGGTGTTTCCCGCCCAGTCAAGCTGGATGAAAGGAATAATCCGGAACCCGCGGCTGGAGTCCACACCCGTTACGCGCACGGGAGCCGCCAGTTTGATGTTAACCTGGTCAAACCCGGCTGCGCCGGGCCCCCAGTAACTGGAGGAATAACCTGTTCCGGCGCTCAGCTCCAAATCCACCTTTTCATGAATCAGGCCGCTCCATCGCTTGCCCGCGTTCAGGTCAATACGCCAGCCGGTCATGCCGTAAAAGCCGTACTGCACATCCAGGGAGCCAAAATAGCCGTGGCCCGGATCGTCATACGCCAGCCCCGCCGTGACGGACTGGGCGAGGGAATGGGGAGCCTTCCCCATGCGCTTGCTCAAATACCCCGGGAGGCCGCCGTAATTCAACTCATACCCGCCCCGGAAGGAAAGATTGGGGAACAGCTCTTTGACAGCCTTCCAGCTGGCGTCAAAGGCGTCCTTGTCGCTCAGCAGCCCGTCGCAGAAAGCCATGTATTCCGCGCCGATTTCCTGCTTCCAGTCTCTGGCCAGGTTGAGGTTCAGCTCGCCGCCGATGTTAAACACGCCGCTGCGGTTCAGCAGGGAGGAAGCCACCACGTCTTTATAGGCATACCGGGAATCATAGCCGATATGGGCCGCTCCGCTGATGGTATTGTTATAGGAACTCGCGGGCCGGGGGTCATAACCGTATCCGTCATAGGCGACGGCGGAAACCGCGGCCAGGGCGGAAGCCGCCAGGAACAGGGCTGTTGCTTTCATAGTAAGCTTATCTTAACCATTTCCCGCCCGCCAACGCAAGAAGAATCCCGGCACGGCGCGGAGAAATGGACAGAGACCCTCCGGGAAAAATACCATGAAAAAAAGACAGGGTCTTTCTTGAAAAAAAACCCCTTTTTCCCTATGATGGAGAGGTAATGGACTGGAACGCTGAATGGTACGAAAACAAACACGGTTTTGTCGCGGAATACGGCAGGGAACTGCTCTCCTGCGTACCGGAAAATCCAGACCAGTCCATTCTGGACCTGGGCTGCGGAACCGGTACGCTGACGCACGCTCTGCTGGAGAAATCGGCGTCCGTCACCGGCCTGGACTCCTCTCCGGAAATGATAGCAAAAGCCCGCCAGCTCTATCCCGGCATGGACTTCCGCGTGCTGGACGCCCGCCTCATGCCCTGGCGCAACAGATTTGACATCGTTTTCTCCAATGCGGCCCTCCATTGGATACCGGACCATGGGACTCTCTTAAATGCCGTTTCCCGCGTCCTGAAACCGCAGGGGAAACTGGTCTGCGAATTCGGAGCCCACCTCAATATTCTCCGCATCAGGGAAGCTTTTCGGACAGCCCTGGAACGCAGGAACCTCCCGTACACAACGCGTTTTTACTTTCCCGCCGCGGAAGAATACGGCAGCGTTCTGGAACAAGCCGGGCTCCGCCCGGAAACAATGAAGGAATTTGACCGCCCTACGCCGCTGAAAGGCGGTCCTGACGGCCTGCGCAACTGGGCGTGTCAATTCTTCCGGGAAGACTTGAACAACCTCCGCGAAGAACAGCGCATCCAGATTTTCAAGGAAATGGAGGATTCCCTGAAAGATGAGTTATGGGACGGTTCCCAATGGGTGGCGGACTACCGGCGGATCCGGGTGACGGCAGCCAGATAACCCGGAGCAGTCCCCGCAAGAAAGAGAAAACGCGCGGGCATTCCGGATACGCTGATAATGCTTGAGCCTCCTCCGGGCATTTTGTACAAAAGCCGCCAATGAGTACGTTCACTCCTTTTGCGGAAAAGATGGAGTCCGCCGGCGTTTCAGCCGCGGCCGTCAACGCTTTCTCCCGTTGTTATGAAGCCCTTGTTTCCAACCACTCCGGCATGATTCCGGAAACGGACATCCTGCCCGCCGACCAGGTGGAAGACTGGCAGGACATCACGGCCTCCACCCCCGCGGCGGACAAGGACCTGATTTCCCGTTGCGTATGCATCAAGCTCAACGGCGGCCTCGGCACGAGCATGGGCCTCCAGAAAGCGAAAAGCCTGCTGAAAGTAAAAGGAGAGGATACGTTCCTGGATTTGATCGTCAGGCAGGTGAAGCATCTGCGCTCCATCTCCGGCACGCCTGTGCGCCTTCTGCTGATGAACTCTTTCTCCACCAGCGCGGACACGCTGGCCTACCTGGAAAAATACGCGGCGGACGGCTTTGCGGACCGCGCCGAAGTGGAGCTGCTGCAAAACCGCGTTCCCAAAATCCTGGCGGACGGCCTCTCCCCGGCCAGCTGCCCGGAACAGCCGGAGCTGGAATGGTGCCCGCCAGGCCATGGGGACCTGTATCCGGCCCTGCTGGGGTCCGGCTGGCTGGACCGCCTGCTGGAGGATGGCGTTAAATACGCTTTTGTCTCCAATTCCGACAATCTGGGCGCCCAGCTTGACATGAACTTCCTCCGCTGGTTTGCGGAAAGCGGCGCCCCCTTCGTCATGGAAGTCACCCGCCGCACGGTGGCGGACAGGAAAGGCGGCCACCTGGCTGTCAGGAAATCGGACGGCCAGTTGATTCTGCGGGAAGTGGCCCAGTGCCCGGATGAGGACATTCCTGAATTCCAGAACATTTCCAGGCACCGCTATTTCAACACCAATACGCTCTGGATACGCCTGGACGCCCTCAAGGAAATTCTGGACGCCAACGGCGGCGTACTCCCGCTGCCCATGATCCGTAATAAAAAGACGCTCAACCCCCGCGATCCGGAATCCGCCCCGGTGTACCAGCTGGAAACGGCCATGGGCGCGGGCATCGAATGCTTCCCCGGCGCCAGGGCCGTCAACGTCCCGCGTTCCCGTTTCTTCCCCGTCAAAACCACTTCCGACCTGTTCCTGCTCCGTTCGGACGCCATCGCCGTGGATGAACACGGCAACGTGGCCCTGGCGCCGGAACGGCAGGGCAACACCCCGGTGGTGGACCTGGATTCCAAACTGTACAAGCTGGTGGATTCCCTGGACGGGCTGGGCCTGCCCTCCCTGATAGGTATGGACAAGCTGACCCTGCGCGGCCGCTTCCACTTCCAGGACGGAGCCGTTCTCCGGGGCACCTTGCTGATGGAAAACGACTCCGACGAAACGAAGGAAATCCTCCCGGGCGTCTATGCCGGAGCCTGAACGCCATCTTCCCGCTTCCGCGCCCCGTCCGGTTCAGGCCGGTCTGGGCGTGGAGGACATCCGGCACATTCCCGTCCGGAAACGGGAGTTGCGCTTCACCCGGACATCTGGTTCCAGATGATGCGCCTACGGCTTTCACGGAAAATTTCAAATTACCAGCAGTATCAATATCAGCCGTTTTGCTACTTCCTGCTGATATACTATTGTTTGCTGCATAACCAAGAAACGGTTCCACGAATATGAGCAAAAACGTTAATAGCATTAAAAACACTATTTTTTTCTTTGCGACCATCTTACAATATCCTCTCTTTCCTATAGTAGAAAGATGATACACATAAATCAACGTAAAAAGTCAAGCCTAAAAAGGAAGAATCCAGAAATGATTCTGGATTCTTCCTTTTTAGGTATACTATTTATTTCCTATTACATCCGCTAAACTATCTCCTCCCCAATCAATGCCATAGGATGTCATTTTTCCGTTGGTATATGAAACATTTACTTTAATCTCATCCATAAAAGTAACTGTTTTCTTTGAGCTTAAATTTTTCAAAGCTGTATAACTTCCATAAATCACCTCATTCTGCAATGAACTTTTGGCAGATGGAACCTGTCCTGATTTAACCCGAAATTTAGTATAAACACGTACATAACAAGAGCTGCCGCCTTTATCAGTCCACAAAGAAGATGGATCTACAACTATTTGTGAACTACTAGCCACAATTTTTCTTGCTTTTGCAGCTTTTACATAAGCATTTAAGGATCTATTTAAGCTTGTATCTCTATAAGTATTGGAAAGTTCTTCTTTCCAATCTGACGTTAAGGATTTACGATAATCTATGTTAAGTCGAAGTTTTAGATTTTTTTTCACTTTTTCACATATCAAATCTTTATCCTCATCACTCATCAATTTCGCTGTTTTCGCTGGAGTAAGATCATTTTTTGTCCGCTGCTTTGTATACCACATTTTCTTCTCATAATAAGAATTTGGAAAACTTGCAAGGATATACGGGTAATCCTTATAGTTCTTTGGCAGGTTAATGATTCTTAACACCTGTCCATCGTAGGAAAGTTTGAATCTCTTTCCTTTGTTTTTCAGGCGATTCATCATCTTCTTTGCTTCGTCCTTGGTGATCTTTGTCTTTGGCAGAAATTTCCGGGTGCTGGAATATGTTCCGTCACTCTTTCCTACCATAATGCCCTTAGTGAAGCATTTGTACAGGGATTCCTTATATTTGTCATCAGCCTTCTTGATATCACTGATACGGTTAAAGTATTTCACATAGCCATACAGATCGTAGTTATAGGAATTTTCCCCTCCATTAACCGCGGAATCAGCTTCATTCAGGAGATATGCCGCTATCTCGTTTGTAGTAGCGGCAGCGGTATTTTTAATGCCGGCATTCTTTAATACGTCTTTCCCTGTTACTTTCTGCACCTGGCTGGCAAAATCCTTGATGCTGATCTGGTTCTTCCCGATAGTAGTTGTTTCTGTAGTCTGATTTGCTGTATCTGTCGTTGCTGTCACACCGGTATCTGCAGTCTGTGTATCAACGGCCGCCTTTACGCTCTGGGTATGTCCTGCAGCTGCTACGGAAATTCCCATTACAAGGGCAAGTGCAATTCCGGATGCCTGACGCATGGAATATCTCAGGTGCTGTCTGTTGCTGTTTTTTAACCATTTGTTTTTCATATACATTTTCTCCACTTTATACTCTGGTTTCCTTTTGGAAACACCTGTTTTCTTTGTTCTGATATCACTATAACTTCTTTTTATACGAATGGCAATAAAAATAGGAGAAAAGAAATACCAGAATTTTCAAAAAAAGTATAGGAACAATCAAATGGTATTTGTCAAGCAGAAAAAGAAAAACATGCGGTATAAAAATTTTTAAGTGATAATTTCTTTAAATTCACCATAAGAGCTGTTTGTCGAAATCTGCGCAGATATCAGGATCGATAAAAGAGCCATCCAGATGGATGACTCTTTTATCTAGTGCCTATTTAATTGATCATGCAAGCGCTACCGTTTCAGCATCTATGGCGCTTGATTTGAAAAAACTATTTTGCTTTCCACAATCAGGCTTTCATAAGAGCCAAAGCTTTTTCGTATTCCTCTTTGGAATACTGCGTAAGGATCTTTTCCTCAGACGCCCCAAGGGAAATTGCAAATTTGACTGCTTTGATACGTTCCTCTGAACGACCTTCTGAACGACCTGCCTGAAATCCTTCCTGCCGCCCGATATTTTTTAATCTTTCAGCAACATCACACATGCTCTTCACCTGACCTTTCATTTCATTGCATATAACTTTTTCATAGTCCCGGTCCCCTGTCATAACAGATAAAAGTTTTAAGACTTCATCTACGTGCTGGATTTCTGTTGGGTCATCCGCAACATAGTCAGGGTCCCTTCTTTTGTTAACGAAAAAACGTGCAACAACCTTGAAATCGCTTTTAAACATTTCAAGCTGTTCATCCGTCAGCCATGCGATCTCAAAAACCTCCATTTTATAGTCATTGACATATGGATCAAGTTCTTTTGGGATATTCATCAATGACTTGATATTTCTCTCCTTGCACCAGTGCTTTTCACCAAAATACAATACAATGGTAACAACTGGAGCAATTGAAGCTGCATTCGCCTGCAGCTGGCTTTTGTAGCTTGCACCGTCATATCCAATCAGACGGAACGGCATTTTCTTTTCTACTGCCGTCTGGTTCTCAATGCCTATGATAGCAAGCTGCACATTGTACCTTTTCCACTTTTTTGCAACATCACGCTCCTGTTCATGCAACTTAGCATCCTCTCCCTTATACTGGGAATGTACGGATATGCTCTCAAGTGCTGACGGCTCGATCAGTTCCTGACCGTGAAATAAAAGAACGTTTACGATATCGGAAAATACATCATTGTAATCTTCCAGAATCTTTTCTGACATGTCTTTTTCTCCCATGTCACTATACCTCTCTTTCCCTGCTTATGCAGTTTTTGTTATATATAAACAGGGAAATAGTGGTTATCCCTGTTACATATCAGGGATAACC
>OGWU01000242.1_pt1 | contig 36753 bp, 32 predicted proteins | sample 1576071 | NCBI WGS metagenome assembly OGWU01 (sample SAMEA3541582, study PRJEB24748) | human gut metagenome | biome: human gut; feature: human-associated habitat; material: faeces | place: China | collected 2012
AGGCCGGTGACTGGGTGGCCCTTCAGGGGCTGGAGCTTCTGACCATGCTGGTGGCGGCGGCCATGGGCGCGGTGTTCTCCCTGCTGCTGAGCTTTGCGTCCATCAACCTCCGGGCCGACCAGACCATCGGCGGCACGGCCCTGAACCTGATGGCTCCGGCCCTGGTGCTGTTCCTGATCCGCATCATCGCCAACCAGAACACCCTGCAGATGGCCACCGGCGACTCTGCCAGCTGGTTCATGCTGAAAAAGTCCACCTTCGGCGTGGATAAGAACGTGGACTGGGGCTTCTTCGGGGAAACCTTCCTGAATAAGATCTACCTGGCCACCTACGTCTGCATCCTGCTGTTCATCATTCTGTCCGTCATCCTGTACAAGACCAAGTTCGGCCTGCGTCTGCGGGCCTGCGGCGAAAATCCCCAGGCGGCGGACTCCCTGGGCATCAACGTGTATAAAATGCGCTATGCCGGTGTTACCATTTCCGGCGCACTGGCGGGCATGGGCGGCTTCGTGTACGCCATGACCACGGCCAACTGCTCCTCCAACGGCGACGTGGCAGGCTTCGGCTTCCTGGCCCTGGCCGTTATGATCTTCGGCAACTGGAAGCCTCTGAACATCGCCGGGGCGTCCCTGCTGTTCGGCCTGTTCAAGTGCATCGCCGCGGCATACGCCAGCATCGACATCAACGGCGACGGCGTGTTCCTGCTGGCCGACATCGGCATCAGCGCCCACCTGTACCGGATGCTGCCGTATCTGATCACCCTGCTGGTGCTGGCCTTTACCTCCAAGAAGTCCCGGGCCCCCAAGGCCGAGGGCATCCCCTACGACAAGGGTCAGCGGTAGGCGAAAAGCGTTATATGCTCCAAATACCCCGGCGCACTGCGCCGGGGTATTTGTCATAATTTGTTACATTTTGTTTCCTCTTTTTAACTGGACTTTTCCGCCGGGGCCGCCTTATAATATGCCTTGCGTTGCCATTTTTGGATGTATAAAAGTATTGTTTATGAAAAAGGATTTTGATGTAGTTTATGTATATCAATTATCGCCAATATCCATGACATGGCCAGCTATTCTTGTCAGCAAGCTTAAAAAGATTCCTCTTGTTATTCATTGTTTAGATCAATGGCCAATATCTGTTACTACAGGACCTATTGGAAAAGAAAGTGCTCTTTATAAGATTTTGGAAAAAATGAGTATATGGTCTTATAATAAAGCCGATCGCATTATTATCAGTTCAAAATCGTTTAAACGATATTTTGAAAATGAACTTAAAATAAGTTCTGATTCAAAAGGATTAACTTACTATCCATCCTATGCAGAAAGCAATTATGAAAATGTAGGACAAATTGATAATGGCGTTTTTGATATAGTATTTGCTGGTAATATTGGTCCAGCACAGAGTGTTGAAACTATAATTGAAACAGCTAATCTCTTAAAAGAACATAAAGATATCATGTTTCATATTGTTGGAGATGGTTTAAGCCGACAAGTCTGTGAAGATCTAACAAATAAATACAAATTGGAGAATGTTAAATTTTATGGATTTCACCCCGTAGAAGATATGCCCCAATATTATGCTTTAGCCGATTGTTTCATTATAACTATGGTTAATAATGAAGTAGTAAATAGTACTTTACCAGCGAAAGTTCAGTCCTATATGCTTGCGGCTAAACCTATTGTAGGAGCTATTAGTGGTGAAGTTAAAGAAGTCATTGAAGAAGCGGATTGTGGATATTGCACAGAGTCTGGAAACTATAGAGAACTTGCACAGATTATCACAAAAGTCTATAATGACAAAGAAACATGCAGTTATTTTGGAAATAATAGTTATTCATATTATCAAAATCATTTTGAAAAAAATAAATGCATTGATGATTTGGTCAAAATCTTTACAGAAGAAATAGAAAAAGGAGCTTAATATGACAGCATTTAGTGGAAAAACATTGATGATCACTGGAGGAACAGGATCTTTTGGAAATACAGTTCTAAAACATTTCTTAACAACAGATATAGGAGAAATCCGTATCTTTTCACGTGATGAAAAGAAACAGGATGATATGAGACATGACCTGCAAGCTCGTTATCCAGAGTATGCAAATAAAGTAAAATTCTATATTGGTGATGTTCGTAATATCCAGTCAGTTCGTGATGCAATGCCTGGAGTCGATTATATCTTTCATGCTGCAGCATTAAAACAAGTACCATCTTGTGAATTCTTCCCTATGGAAGCGGTGCGTACCAATATCATTGGTACAGATAATGTATTGCATGCAGCTATTGAGAACAATGTAAAACGTGTTGTTTGTTTAAGTACGGATAAAGCAGCTTATCCAATCAATGCAATGGGTATTTCTAAAGCAATGATGGAACATGTCATTTTTGCCAATGCTCGTGTTGCAGCCGAAAGAGGAAATACAGTGATTTGTTGTACTCGATATGGAAATGTCATGTGTTCAAGAGGAAGCGTTATTCCTTTGTTTATTGACCAAATCAAAGCAGGAAATCCAATTACCATTACAGATCCAAATATGACAAGATTCTTGATGAATTTGGATGAAGCAGTTGATCTAGTTAAATTTGCCTTTGAACATGCAAATCCAGGCGATCTATTTATTCAAAAAGCAGATGCTTCTACAATTGGAGATCTAGCTAAAGCAGTTCAATCATTGTTTGGGGATACAGGAACACAGATCATTGGAACAAGACATGGTGAAAAACTGTATGAGACCTTGATGACAAGAGAAGAAAGATTACGAGCTGAAGATATGGGCGGATACTATCGAGTAGCTGCAGATAGTCGTGATCTAAACTATGATAAATTCATGGTCAATGGACAAGTGCATACACAAGCAGATGAATCTTATACAAGTCACAATACAAAGAGATTAGATGTAGAAGGAACGATTAAAAAGATCCTTACAACAGATTATGTACAAGAAGCATTAAAAGATTGGGAAAAGTAGAATGAATTGGTTCACAGAGTTTTATTCTTTGTGAACCATTTATATAATTTCATTAAACTAAGATACAGGAGGCCCTATGAAAATACTAATAACTGGAGCTAAAGGCTTTGTAGGAAAGAACTTGGTCGAAAATTTAAAGAATATCAAAGAAGGCAAGAATCGAACTAGGGATATAGTTGTTGATTCTGTCTTTGAATATGATATCGATTCTACCAAAGAAGAATTAGAAACATATTGTAAAGAATGTGATTTTGTCTTTAATCTAGCGGGTGTCAACCGTCCTAAGAATGAAGAAGAATTCATGAAAGGAAACTTAGGATTTGCTTCTGATTTGTTGGATACATTGAAGAAGTATCACAATACTTGTCCAGTGATGTTATCCAGTTCTATACAGGCTACCTTGATTGGTCGTTATGGAACTAGTGATTATGGTAAATCCAAATTAGCTGGAGAAGAGCTTTTCTTTGATTATGGAAAAGAAACAAGAGCCAAAGTATTGGTATATCGTTTTCCTAATTTGTTTGGAAAATGGTGTCGTCCAAACTATAACAGTGCTGTTGCTACTTTCTGTAATAATATGGCCAATGATCTGCCAATCCAGGTCAATGATCCAAATACAGAACTAGAACTTTTATATATCGATGATCTTGTAGAAGAAATGTTGGATGCATTAGAAGGGAAAGAACATCATTGTGAATTTGATGGATTGGATGTTGTTCCAAGTAAAGATGGACGATATTGTTATGTACCTGTGACACATAAGGCAACGTTAGGAGAGATCGTTTCTTTACTAGAAAGCTTTAAATCTCAACCAAATACATTATTGATGCCTTCGATTCCAAATGGATCCTTTGCCAAGAAATTGTATTCAACCTATCTATCTTATCTTCCTAAAGAAAAGACATGTTTTGATTTAAAGATGAATTGTGATGAAAGAGGAAGCTTTACAGAATTATTGAAGACAAGGGATCATGGACAAATCAGTGTCAATATTTCCAAGCCAGGGATCACAAAAGGACAGCACTGGCATAATAGTAAATGGGAGTTCTTTATCGTTGTGTCTGGTCATGCTTTGATACAAGAAAGAAAGATCGGAACAGATGAAGTGATGGAATTTGAAGTGAGTGGAGACAAGATCCAAGCAGTACATATGCTACCTGGTTATACACATAACATCATCAATCTTAGCGATACACAAGATCTAGTTACAGTGATGTGGGCCAACGAAAGCTTTGATCCAGATCATCCGGATACATTCTTTGAGAAGGTATAGTATGCGATTAGTTATATTAGGAGCCGGTGGTTATGGTCATGTCATTGAAGACATTGCAAATCAATCCAAAAGATATGAAGAAATCTTGTTTTTAGATGACAATACAGAGAATAAATGCTCTTCATTTATTGAACATATCGATCCAAATACAGAATTTTATCCAGCATTTGGAAACAATGAGACAAGGATGAAATGGCTTGATGAATTGGAAAAGAATGAATGTTTAATTGCTTCCTTTGTTCATTCTAGTGCCTATGTCAGTCCCAAAGCCAATATAGAAGCTGGATGCGTGATATTACCTTTAAGTGTTATTAATACAAATGTGGTGATTGAAAAAGGATGCATCATCAACTGTGGAGCAATCATCGATCATGATTGCCATATTGGAAAAGGATGTCATATATGTTTGAGTGCAACGATCAAAGCCAACAATAAGATTCCGGCTTGTACCAAGATAGAAGCTGGATGTGTTATAGAAAATAACACATTTATTTAGTAAAATAGAATCACGGGAGTGATCATATGGTAGAGAAACTGATTGAATATTTATTATATGAATTTGAACATCAGATACGAAATGGCGTTTATGGTTTGACCCAAAGAGAATTATCCTACAATTCCAATCGAATTGAGGGGAGCACACTAACAAAAAAACAAACAGCTTTTTTGTTTGAAACAGGGACTTTGACCAGTGATGGAGAAATCATCCGGGCAAAGGATATCGAAGAAATGACAGGTCATTTTGCTATGTTCAATGAAATGTTGAAAACATATAATGAACCATTAACAGAAGATTTGATCAAACGATATCATTTTCAATTAAAAAGCGGCGTCTTTGAAGATAAGCTAAACGGATATCCTATTGGAGCATATAAGAATAGATCTAATATCGTAGGTGATATACAAACAGCTTCACCAAATGAAGTAGAAAATAGAATGAGAGTCTTACTTGCTTCCTATCATGAAAAAAGAGAGATAGATATTGTAGATCTGGCTTTATTCCACGCTGAATATGAAAAGATCCATCCCTTTGCAGATGGAAATGGAAGAACAGGACGTATCATCCTTTATAAGGAATGTTTAAAGAATAAGATCTTGCCATTTATCATTCATGATTCTAATAAAGTAGAATATTATTATGCCTTGAACAAAGCACAGAACGAAAATGATTTTGATTCTCTTGTACTTTTGTTTAAGAAAGAACAAGATCGATATCATGATGAGATAAAGAGTTTTATAGAAGGAGAATGAAGATGTTTAAAAACAACGGAAAACTAAAATTATTGATCATCGTAGGCACAAGACCAGAAATCATACGTTTGTCAGCTGTCATTAATAAATGTAGACAATACTTTGATGTGGTATTAGCTCATACAGGACAAAACTATGATTACAATTTGAATGGTGTCTTCTTTAAAGACCTAGAGTTAGCCGATCCTGAAGTCTATATGGAAGCAGTAGGAAAAGATCTAGGAGAAACCATGGGAAATATCATAGCCAAATCTTATCAATTAATGGTCGATATCCAACCAGATGCAGTCCTTGTATTAGGTGATACCAACAGCTGTTTATCTGTCATTGGAGCCAAACGTCTTCATATTCCTATTTTCCATATGGAAGCTGGAAATCGCTGCAAGGATGAATGTTTACCAGAAGAAACGAATAGACGAATCGTAGATATCATCAGTGATGTCAACTTATGTTATTCTGAACATGCAAGAAAATATTTACATGAAGCCGGATTGCCAAAAGAAAGAGTTTATGTAACAGGCTCACCAATGGCTGAAGTATTACATAATAATCTTTCAAAGATCGAAGCGAGTGATATCCATGAAAGATTACATCTAGAAAAAGGAAAATACATTCTTCTTTCAGCGCATCGAGAAGAAAACATCGATACAGAAAAGAACTTCTTGTCTTTGTTCAATGCGATCAACAAGATGGCTGAAAAGTATGATATGCCAATATTATATTCATGTCATCCAAGAAGCAAGAAAAGATTAGAAACAAGCGGATTCAAATTGGATCCAAGAGTGATCCAGCATGAACCACTAGGATTCCATGATTATAATTGTCTACAGATGAATGCTTATGCAGTAGTCAGTGATAGTGGGACATTACCGGAAGAAAGCAGTTTCTTTACAAGTGTTGGACATCCGTTTCCAGCAATCTGCATAAGAACAAGTACAGAAAGACCGGAAGCCTTGGATAAAGGGGATTTTATCTTGGCAGGGATAGATGAGAGATCCTTATTACAGGCAGTAGATATAGCGGTAGAACTTAATAAGAACAATGATCTAGGAATACCTGTACCAGATTATGTAGATGAGAATGTATCAACAAAAGTCGTCAAGATCATTCAATCGTATACAGGTGTTGTCAATAAGATGGTTTGGAGAAAGTTTTAGAGAAAGAAGGGCTAGCATGCTTACAATCAAAGAACTATATAGTCTAGAACATACGCTTGCTTCAGATTATTTATCAAGCTTTGAATATCCATGGCAAGCACTTGCTGGAATCAAAGAATTCATTATTGAACTAGGAAAAACATTGGATGATTCTTATCAAGAAGTCAGTGAGAATGTATGGATCCATAAAAGTGCGCATGTATTTGAGAGTGCCTATATCGGAGCCCCATGCATCATTGGACCCGAAACAGAAATAAGACATGGAGCCTTTATACGTGGTTCAGCTTTAGTGGGAGCCAATTGTGTAGTTGGGAACAGTGTTGAATTAAAGAATGTTATCTTGTTTGATAATGTACAGGTTCCTCACTACAATTATGTAGGTGATAGTATCTTAGGGTATAAATCACATATGGGAGCTGGTTCCATTACATCCAATGTAAAATCCGATAAGAAATTAGTTGTGATCAAATCAAAGACTGAACAAATTGAAACCGGATTAAAGAAGATAGGAGCCATGTTAGGGGACTATGTAGAAGTAGGATGTAATAGTGTATTAAACCCAGGAACGATTATTGGGAAACATTCTAATGTATATCCGACATCTTGTGTACGAGGAATGATCCCTGAAAACAGTATTTTTAAGAATTCTGGAGAAATTATTGAAAAAAATAGGTAAAAAGAGGTAGTTGAATGTTTAGCTCAACTGCCTTTTTATATGTCTCTTTGTTAATTTAATACAAAATATGATATATGGAGTCAAAATGTTATAATTAGTTCATGGAAAAGAACAATAATATATCAATAAAACAGAATCCCATACCAACGATAAAACAAAAAATTCAGTTTAATTATGAGAAAGATAATTCATTGCTGATCTTAAAGATGAATAATACAGAATTACTATATCGTTTGAGAAGCGTTTTGTTTGGTAAAAAAGCAAGGATTAAAGCATATACTAAGAATGAATATGAAGAACATGAATGGTATAAGATCGATAATGCCTTACAAAGTGAATTACGGTTTCAGTATAGATTAAGTTCTTTAAATGTTGAGGATAAATATGCTTATTTTATTATAGATTCTCTAGATGACAACGGCTTTTTAACGATGTCGGATGAAGAGTACTGTTCACATTTAAAAATTGATCAAAATGAATTTACTAGAATATTAAATGAACTTCAAAAAATGGAGCCGATTGGAATTTTTGCGAAAAACTCTATCGATAGCATAAAGATTCAGCTACAACAAGATGAGCAATATTTCGCATTGGATATATTCACAAATCATTCAAAAGAATTAATTGAAAAAGATTATTCATCTTTGGCAACACTTTATCAATGTACTGTTGATGAAATCATGGATGCTGTTAATGTGATAAAAGAGCAGACACCTTTCCCAGCTGCTCAATATGGATCCAATACATCGTTAGAAGAAGTTATCATTCCAGATGTAGAAATAAAAGTGGAAAATGAGAAAGTTATTGTACACGCAATGGATCCAATCAAAGATATATTTGAAGATTATTCAAGCCAAATCAATTCCGATGATCTTTTAAAGGAATACTTCCAGCAAGCAAACATTTTAATTGAAGATATTACAAAACGAAACAAAACATTAATGTTAATAATGAATGAAATTATAAAACGACAAAAGAATCATTTTTTATTTGGAGATGAAATCACTTCTTGCACTATGAAAGAGATTGCTCAAAATATAGGGTCTAATATATCAACAGTAAGTCGCTGTATAAAGGATAAATATTATTTATATAATGATAGGGTTTATCCGGTAAGAACCTTACTAAAACAAAAAGATCTGGTAGAGAAAAATGATGAGATCATTAGTAGAATCAAAGATTTTATTGCCCAAGAGGAAAAGGCATTTCCTTATAGTGATTACACATTATATCTTTTATTAAAAAAAGAAGGCTATGTGATTTCCAGAAGAACTGTTACTAAATATAGGAAACTCTTGAATATTCCAAGCTCTTATGAGCGCAAAGAGAAGAACAAATAAAAGTGTACCTCAAAATTTGAGATATGCTTTTTTCGTTTTCTAGGATCAAGTTGGCATATATAATTGCTAATAAAAATAAAAATAGTAATTCATTCATTAATTCATTATAATAAACTCAATATAAGGAGGTTAAAGATGGAACAGGCTATATTAAATTACATAAATCAACAGACCGAGAATATTGACTGGAATGATCTCGATTTCTTAACGTTAAATGCAATATCTTTGGAAGTAAATAGAAACAAAAAAGAAGTTCAAAAAAGCTTATTTGAATTGAATAAACATGGAGAAATTATAAGGATAAATACCCATCCAATTATTTATGTTAGTCGTTCAATGCTGGAAAAAAAGTATAATACTAGTATTTCTGAAAATATATATGAAACTCTAGATGAATTACTTAAAGATATAAGATTCAGTAAGATCGATTCTTCATTTCATGAATTGATAGGATATAACGGATCTTTGAAATCTTGCATAAATCAATGTGTTGCGGCAATTCAATATCCAGGCAATGGGCTACCAATATTACTAATGGGATCTTCAGGTACTGGTAAAAGCTATATCGCAAGACTGATCTATGAACATGGGCATTCCATTGGACGAATAAAAGGAGATTTTATACCGGTCAATTGTTCTGAATACAGCAACAATCCAGAATTATTTTTAACAAATGTATTTGGATATAAAAAAGGCTCATATACAGGAGCAGAGAAAGATAATCAAGGAATTTTACATTATGCCAATAACGGAATACTTTTTCTAGATGAAGTACATGGATTACCTCCAGAGTGCCAAGAAAAAATATTTCAATTTATGGATAGTGGATCCTATCACATGGTTGGGGATAATGTACAATGGTATCAATCAAATGTTCAAATAATTATGGCTACGACAGAAAATCCGAATCAAGTGTTATTAAAGACATTATTAAGAAGAATTCCCTTAATTGTTCAGATTCCAGATCTAAATGATCGACCACTTCAAGAAAGAAGAGGATTGATTCATTATTTATTCACAAAAGAAGAAAAACATGTCGGTAAAGCAATTCAATTATCGAGAATGGTTTATCATGTTTTACAAGCCACTACTTTTACAGGAAATATTGGTGAGGTAAAAAACATCATAAAAACCGCTGTTGCAAATGGTCTTTTAAAATTCCAAAAGGATGAAATTATTCATATACATATCAATGATCTTCCACCAAAGTTTTATAAAAAGGGAGCCAATATATTAGATGATAAAGTTATGTTAAGCGTGAAACAGCTTCTTAATAAAAGAGAAGAAGATCATAATTTTTATCAGTTTCATTATGATATAATCAATCATTTGAAAAATAATAAACATAGTTTTTTAAATGAAACAGAAAAACAATATATTTATGGAAAAACTAAGATCTATATTGATTTGCTGTTTTATGATCTTAAACAAGATGAAATATATCAAAACAACATTAATTTAGATTTCATAACACAAGTGTTAAAAATAATAGAAAATAAATATCATTCAAAACATTTTACGAATAATGAAATCGAAATTATCTATAAATTGGTTGCATTTTCAGCAGATATTCTAACCTTAAATAAAAAAGCTTTAGACGATGAATCAGTGAGAACATGCTATAAAAAAGTATTGGATTATTTTCTTATCGACGAGAAGGTCATTGAGGATTTTTATGAACTGATCAAAGATACGGTTTTGATAGAAAATGTTGATATTTTTAAATTGGACCTATTATTGTTATTTGTGTATTTCTTGAAAGATTTTAATGATCTGACAACTGCGAGTGTGATCATTGCTCATGGATATTCCATTGCCAGTGAAATGGCCAATAATGTAAATCATCTGCTGGAAAGACATGTTTTTGATTCTATTGACATGCCATTAGATTGTGATTTTAAAGATGTGGTGGATAAATTGATCATATATTTAGATGGTTTGTCTAAAAAAAGAAACGATGTCATAGTGTTAGTTGATATGGGATCATTAGAAAATGTATACAGATATTTATCATCATATCCATTTAATATAGGAATCATTGATAATGTAACGACAAAACTTTGTTTGGAAGTAGGGACAAGATTAATTCAAAATGAATCTATTATAAATGTTCTAGAACAAGCAAGCTCACAAAATGTTAGTCATTATACATTGATAGAAAAAGAGAAAAAACAAGAAATCATTTTGACAATCTGTGAAACTGGATTGGGAATGGCTAATGCTATTGCAGATTTAGTAAAACAAAGTTTGCCAAAAAAGATAGATATTTTAATTATTCCATATGATTATCAAAGTTTGGTTGCCGAAGGGAAAAAATTACCTTTGTTCCATAGTTATCATGTTTGTTTTATTTTAGGAACAACCGATCCTAATTTAGAAGGAATTCCATTTTTATCCATTTTTGAGATTATGGATCAAAGAAATGCAAATTATATTCAGGGATTGATGAAAAACTATTTTAGTGATTCTGAAGTTTCTCAATTTTGTAATGAGCTATTGAAGAACTTTACTATTGAAAATTTAAAAAATTATTTAAATGTGATTTCACCACAAAGAATAATTGATGATATACAAGCATTTGTAAATGATGTGCAACAAGAATTGGATATTCAATTAAATTCCAACTTGACTTGTTGTTTGTATATTCACCTGGCTTGCATGGTAGAACGAATCTTGCTTCATGAAGAAATCAACCGGTTTGAAGCACTGGATACAATTATCAATCATAATCAAGATTTCTTTAAGAAGATAAAAAAATCTTTTAAAAGAATAGAAAAGACATACAATATTCAAATACCAGATCAGGAAATAGCTTATTTACATGAATATATTTATTCAAGATATGAAGGATCAAAAGAAATCAATGATGATATTCTTTCGGATCTTTTCAATAAATAGATTTGATAAGGACGGTTTCGTCCTTTTTTATTTGCACTAAGTTGGCACAAATTGTTGCTAGTAATAGGGTGAATAAAAAAAGAGAAGGAGGTGAATTATGACAAAGAAAATCATACTTGCATCACATGGTCGATTTGCTTCAGGAATGTTAAGTGCAGCAAAAATGATTATTGGAGAGTTGAAAGGAGTTGACAGTTTTGATTTAGAAGATTACGAGTCACCATATGAAATTTATAAAAATATAGAACATACTATGAAACAAGAAAAAGATACAGTTTATTTGATTCTAACAGATTTACTTGGTGGTAGCGTAAATAATCAGTTGCTGGAATTATGTACAAACAAAAATGTGTATGTAATAGCGGGAGCAAATTTAGGGATGCTATTAGAACTGTATTTAGCAGATGATAATAAAGAAATAAGGACCATTATTAAAGATTCGGTAGAAGCATCAAAGCAAAATATACAGTTTTTTGGATATCCTATCAACGACTATGTCGATCATAAGGAATTAATGGAGGTGAATTTATGGTAGTGATCCTAAGAGTTGATGATCGATTATTACATGGTCAAGTAGCCTTTTCCTGGTTAAACCTTCTTGGGCCGGACGCTATAGTTATAGCTAATGATGAAGTTATGACTAACGAGATTCAAAAAACCGCAATTAAGATGGCTAAACCAACTGGTGTAAAAATGTCAATATGTTCGCTTAAGGGAGGAATAGATTTAATAAATGATGAAAGAGTTCGTGATCTTAAGTTGTTTGTTGTGGTAAAAACGACAGAAGATGCATTGGCATTGATTAATAGTATTCATGAGCATATTTCTTTAGTGAATATTGGAGGCTTGTCTAATCGAACTAAAGGAAATAACAAAATTGTAAAAGGCGTATATTTGTCTGATCAAGACATAATTAATGTAAAAGAAATTATGAAAAAAGTAGATAAGGTTGATGTAAGAATTGTGCCAACCGATCCTAACAAGAATATTGCTACTTTAATTTGAGAAAGGAGAGTTTATGTTTTTAAATGCTTTACTTGTGTCATTGGCAGTAGGTGTTTGTTACTTTACAAACGAATGGTTCTGCCGTTTGTTCAACGATAAACCAATTATTATTGGTACTATTGTTGGTTTTTTGCTAGGGGATCCAGTTACAGGAATTATCTGTGGTGGTACATATGAATTGATTTTTTTGGGAGCTGTAAATATTGGTGGAACTGTACCAAGCGATGCTTTAACAGGAACGGCTATTGCCACAACTTTTATCATTCTAACAGATATGGATATTGAAGAAGCGATGGCTTTAGCTATTCCAGTAGGGCTTTTAATGGGTCAGATACAAATGATGACATTCATCATTCCTAGTTTCTTCAATAGTTATATAGATAAATTGATTGAAGATGAAAACGATAAAATGTTTGGTTGGATGGTAGCTTTAACATTATTGATGAGATGTTTCTTTGAATCATTCTTGACTTTTTTGGCTATTTATTTAGGAACCGATATCATTACTAATATAATGAACGCACTGCCAGAAGCTGTTACCGGAGGTCTTACAGTAGCTGGTGGAATGTTAGCGGCTGTCGGATTTGCTATGTTATTAAGAATGATCTGGACAAAAAAATTGGCTGTATATTTCTTTGTTGGATTCTTCTTAACAACTTATTTAGGTATACCAACACTAGGTATTGCGATTGCCGGAGTATTGTATTGTATCATCCGCTATTATACATTGATTGATTCTCCAAAAAATTTGATGAATCAAAATGAAAATATGGCAATGGAAGGAGATGACTTGTTCAATGACTAAGAAAAATTCGATTTTATATTTGAATCCTGAAGATAAAAAAATGATCAATTCTGTTGCATGGAGAATGATGGTAGGAAGTGCTCCTTATCAATATGAAAAGATGCAGGCATTATCCTTTTTATATGCGATGGTACCTGTAGTTAAAAGATATTATAAGGATGATAAAGAAAAAAGAATCGAAGCTTATAAAAGACACTGGGAATTATGGAATACTACGCCACAGGTAGCTGGATTAGCAGCTGGCTTAGCGGCTGCAATGGAAAGAGAAGCTTCTATGAATCCAGATTATGATGTAAGTAGTATCAACGCAACAAAAGTTTCTTTGATGGGACCTTTAGCAGGAATTGGTGATTCAATTTTCTGGGGATCTTTAAAGGTCATCGCAACGGGTATTGGTGTCTCCTTTGCCCTTCAAGGAAATATCTTAGGACCTATTTTATATTTCCTTGTTTACAATATTCCATCTTCTTTGGCTCGACATTTGTTACCGGTCATTGGATTTAATTTAGGTACTAGTTTCTTTGAAAAAATGAATAAAAATGGAATCATGCCATTTTTAACAGAATGTTGTAATATTGTTGGACTTATCATGGTAGGATCGATGGCTTGTACAATGGTTACTTTAAAAGTACCGTTTGTGTATGAGGCAGAGGGAGCAACGATCAATGTGCAAGAAATCTTAGATTCAATCTTGCCAAATGCTTTACCGCTAGGATTGACGTTATTGTGCTTCTGGTTATTAAAAAAGAAAAATGTATCTCCAACTATTCTTATTATTTTGTTGGTTGTAGTTGCGATCGCATTGCATGCAGTAGGAATTCTTTAGTCATATTGAATAATTATAAAAAATAAAGGAGGAAATTATGACAAAACAGGAAATCATTGAAAGTTTAAAAGGAGGATTAATCGTATCTTGCCAGACAGAGCCAAAAGATTGTATCCATGAGGATGGAAGAACAGTAGTAACAATGGCCAAAGCCGCTAAATGGGGTGGAGCTGTTGCTATTCGCTCTAACAGTCCTGAACAAGTAAAAGCTATTCATGAAGCCGTTGATCTGCCTATTATTGGGCTCGATAAAATTTATTATGATACGATGGATCGAGTTATTATGACACCTACTATCGAACATGCCAAGGCTTTATGGGAAGCAGGAGCAAGAATCATTGCCTTAGAGGCAACAGATCAGCTTAATCATTTAGGTGTTCCAACAAGAAATTTGATTCCAGAAATCAAAAAAGAATTACCTGAAGCTATTATTTTTGCAGATGTTGATACTGTTGAAAACGCTATTGAAGCTGCCAAATTAGGAGCGGATTTTGTTGCTCCAACACTTGCTGGATATACAAAGGCTACAGCATATATTACAGAACCGCCAGCATATAGAGAGGTTGCAGAAATGTGTAGAGCTGTAGATGTTCCTGTTATTATGGAAGGACATGTTTATGATCCAGAGTCTGCTATGAAGAGTTTATATCTTGGATGTTATGCTGTAGTAGTTGGTAGTGCTATTACTCGCCCACATTTTATTGTAAAAAGATTTACAGATCTACTAAATAAATTCCCTAAAGATTCAAATTGGAGAGATGATGAACGAGCTTGGCAAGGACCAATTACTAAATTAGAAAAATAATCTATAACTAGGTTCCTCTACATATATATTATCTTTATGTAGAGGAAACCTTCTGTAAAGTTAATAGAAGTAAATTAGAAAGGAACAATATATGATAAAACAAGTTGATGAAGGTTTATCTGGAAGAAATAATGTTGAAATCGAGTCGAAATTACCATGTGAAAAAAGTGTTGAAGAACAATTGGAAGTAATGGAAGAATATACAAGAGTTCATAAAGCAACTCATGGTATGCCTAAAGGAATTCGAGAAATCCAATGTATGAAAGTCTTGTATCCTAGAATGTTTAGGACAAGGAAAAAAGATGATCTTTTTGTTGGTAGATATGATGCTCTTCCAATTGGGTTTGGTGCTGTTACTTCTTTAGGTGGAGTAGGTCATTATTGCATTTTTGGAAAATTAAATACTTTCCAGGAGAAATTGAAAGATCCTAAAGATAAAGAACGAGTAAATCAGTTGATTGATTATTGGGTAGATCATGATGTAAAAGGTAAATTTGCCAACAAATACAATGATAAAGTTATCAATAAAGTATTCTCAAATACAGCCTTGACAGCTCCTTGTGAAAGCTCAGCGCGATTGAGTGGTATGATGCTGGATTACAACAAACTTGTTGAAAAAGGAATCGTCGGATTAAGACAAGAAACTTTATCAAGAATGTGTGATGATCCAGATAATGAATTCTATTTAGCTGTATTGGATGCTTTGGATCTGTTTACTGAATGTTGTGATTTCTATATTGAAAAAACTGAAAAAGAATTAGAGAGCGAAAAAGATCCAGAGGCTCAAGAAGATCTAAAAACAATCATTCAATCTCTACAGGTAATTCGTAATGATCCTCCGGAAACTTTCCATCAGGCACTTCAGATGATCTGGTTATATACAGCCTTAGCTGGAATCATCAATTACGGAAGATTGGATGATGTTGTAGGAACTTTCTTGAAACATGATTTAGATAGTGGATTGATTACATATAGTAAAGCTAAAGCATATGTAAAATGTTTATGGACATTAATTGAAAATAAACGTACCACTGTTAATGGACGAGTTATCGTTGGAGGTAGAGGTAGAAAAGATCCTGAAGCGGCTGATATTTTTACTAGAATAGCTTTAGATGTATGTCATGAATGTCGATATGTAGAACCACAGTTTACGCTTCGATTATATGAAGATACACCAGACGATATTTTTGACAAAGCAATGGAATGTTTAGCGGATGGAGCAACATATCCTACTTTATATAATGATAAGGTACATGTTCCAGGTTTAGCTCATTGCATGAAGATCAGTGAAAAAGAGGCTGAACAATATTCAATGTTTGGATGTGGTGAAATGAATATTGTCGGAAAGACAGTCGGTACCCCAAATGCAACGATCAATCTTTTAAAGACACTAAATATTTTCATGAATGATGGTGTGGATCCATATGATAATGTCTACAAAGGAGATGGCGTAGCATTAAAAAAGATGAAAGATATCCAATCATATGATGAATTCTATCATTATTATCTTTTGTTAGTTGATCATTATTTAGATATCTTAGCATATAGCCAGGCTAAATCGTATGAAGTTATGAATGAAGATGTGGATTTTGTATTTAACAGCATTCTAATGGATGATTGTTTGGCTAAAGGAAAACCTTTATTAGATGGCGGTGTTAAATATTTAGGTGGATGTTGTGAAACCTTCGGAAATACTAATGCAGCAGATGCATTGGTCGCAATAAAAAAACTTGTCTTTGAAGAAAAGCGATATTCATTAACGGAGATCAATGATGCATTATTGGCTGATTTTGAAGGTTATGAAAAAATGCGTAAAGACATGTTAGATTGTCCAAAATATGGAAATGATGATGATTATGCTGATTCTGTATATTTAGATTTATATGATCATATTTCAAAATATACACGTATGGCTGGAATCAACAACGGATTGCATCATTATGGTATCGTTATTATCAACAATCAAACAAATACAGAATGGGGATTGCACACAAGTGCTTCTGCCGATGGTAGAAAGAATAAAGTATTCTTGAATCCGAGCAATAATCCACAAGGTGGAGCAGATAAAAAAGGCCCAACTGCTGTTCTAAAATCAATATCTAAAATTGACTCTCGTTTCCATTTAGGATCGGTTCAAAATATTAAATTCCAAACAGATTTCTTTAAAAATAATATGGATAAGATCAAGTTATTATTTAAAACATATTTTGATCGATTAGGTGGATGTCAATTAATGGTTACGGTTGTTGATGCCGGAGCATTGGAAGATGCAATGGTGCATCCTGAAAAGTATCCAGATTTGATTGTAAGGGTTAGCGGATTTAGTGCTGTATTTGTAAATTTGGATAAAGAAGTTCAAAAAGAACTTGTTAGTCGAACTTTAAATGCGAGGTTTTAATTGATGAAAGCTAATATTATGGAAATCGAAAGATTTGCCATCCATGATGGTCCCGGTATTCGAAGTGTTGTGTTTTTACAGGGATGCCCGCTTAGATGCCCATGGTGTGCAAATCCAGAATCACAAGAAATCAAACCTCAGTTGATGTATAACGAAGAAAAATGTGTACGATGCGGTACATGTGTAAGGAATTGTCCTCAACATGCTATAAAAATTGAAAACTTCAAATTAGTATTTGATCGTGACGCTTGCATTCATTGTAAAACATGTGAAAATAATTGCCCGGCAGGTGCAATTAATTTTATAGGGGATGAAGTAAGTATCGATGAAATAGTTACAGAGGTATTAAAAGACAAACCATTTTATGAAGAATCTAATGGGGGCGTTACGATTTCAGGAGGGGAACCTTTTGTACAATATAATGCTTTAAAAGCATTGTTGAATAAGTTTTTTGAAGAAGATATTACTGTAGCAGTTGAGACGACAGGTGATACACATTGGAAAAATATTGAAGACATGATTCCGTATATTGATTATTTTCTATTTGATCTTAAATTTCCAACTGCCGATAGAATCAGTTTAGTGACGAAAGGAAATGGAGAAAGAATTTTAGAGAATCTAAAGAAGCTTGCTTCAAAAGCTCCAGAAAAAATTACTTTACGAGTACCAGTAATACCAAACTATAATTATGATGAAAGAACCATTCGCAAAATTATAGACATTGGAGCAGAATTAAAAGTAAGTCAAATCCACTTGTTACCTTATCATACTTTAGGTGTATCTAAATATGATCAACTTGGTAAAGAATATGATCTTAAAGGATCTAAGATGTTATCAAAAGAAGATCTAAAAGATCTAGTGGATTATGGAAATTCTAAAGGTATCCATACTCAAGCAGGAGGATGATCAAAATAAAGATCAAGGAGTTTGAGTTGTATGAAAAACTATATTTTTACAAGTGAGAGCGTTACCGAAGGACATCCGGATAAAGTATGTGATCAAATTGCGGATGCGATCTTGGATGCAGCCCTTGAACAAGACCCATATTCTAATATGGCTGTAGAATGTACGATCAAAGATGATTTTGTATTGATCTATGGAGAAGCCAATACCAAGGCCAATATCGACTATGCAGCGATAGCCTTGGCAATGATCAAAAAGATAGGCTATGAAGAGGAATATCATGTTCATGTAGTGGTCAATCAGCAAAGTCCAGAGATCCATAATGCGGTCAATCGTGATGATGTCTGTGCTGGGGATCAAGGGATCATGTTTGGCTATGCATGTGATGAAAGTAGAGAATATATGCCATTGCCAATCTACTATGCACATAAACTGGCAATGCAGCTGGCCAAAGTGAGAAAGAAAAACCCGAAGTTGAAACCAGATGGAAAGACCCAAGTGTCGGTAGAATATGAAAATGATGAGATCAAGAGGATCGATACGATTGTTGTATCTACTCAACATGCAGCTGATGTAACACAAGAAGAAATCAAAGAGATCGTCATGAATGAGGTTATCAAACCATGCATCAATGAAAAACTATTGGATGAGAATACGAAATATTTCATCAATCCAAGCGGAAGTTTCGTGATAGGAGGATCATTTGGGGATTCTGGAACGACCGGAAGAAAGATCGTATGTGATACATATGGAGGGCGAGGAAGGATCGGAGGTGGATGTTTCTCCAGCAAGGATCCAACCAAGGTTGATAGAAGTGCAGCATATTATTGTCGATATGTCGCAAAGAGCATCGTAGCTAATAAGCTGGCAAGACGAGCAGAGATACAGGTATCGTATGCGATTGGAAAGAAAGAGCCGATATCATTATGTGTAGATACTTTTGGAACAGGGAAATATGAAGATGAGAAGATCCTTGAGATCATTGAGAATAACTTTGATTTCAATGTTGACAACATCTTAAAAGAGTTGGATCTTAGAAGACCAATCTATCTAAAAACAAGTTGTTATGGACACTTTGGGGATCCTCGGTTTCCATGGGAACAGATTAAGGAATTAAAATTATGAAAGCAGTAATATTTGATATGGATGGAGTTCTAATCGATTCAGAAGCATTACATTTATATGATTTTCGAGTTTTTCTTCAAAAACACAACCAAAATTTAACAAACGAGGAATTAAGTGAATTTGTTGGATTAGATGCAAAAACATTTATTGGACATTTGCAAGAGATATGGAAACCGGTATCTTTGCTACCATCGATTGAAGAAATAAAAGAAGGATGTAAATATCCCTCTGATTCTTTTCAAGACATGTTAGTTCCACATGTTCGTTTTATCCTTTCACATTTAAAAAAGAATAATATTAAGATTGCAATAGCGTCATCCTCTCCTTATAACATTATTTACAAAATGCTATCCATAAATGATATAGATTCTTATTTTGATGTGATTGTTAGTGGAAATGATGTTCAAGCAAAAAAACCATCACCGGATATTTATTTTGAAACGTTAAAGCGTTTAGAACTTCCTTCGAATGATTGTATTGTAATTGAAGATTCTTTGGTCGGTATCCAAGCTGCGATCAATGCAGGACTGTATGTGATTGCTGTTAAAGAAAATAGATTTTTAGTAGATCAATCCCAAGCGGATTGTATCGTGAATGATCTCATTGAAGCATGGATTCAAATAGCTCATATTTTTGATTTATCAATGTTAGATTAAAGATTAGCGAAATTGAATTGATGCGATATCATATTCTACTATTTGAAAAAAGAGTTGTAACGAAAATAATTTTAACCATTCATTAGAGCGTTACAGCTCTTTTCTTTTATCAAAAGAATGGATTTTATCGAATCGAATCGCATTATTTTATTATGGGTGATGACAAACAAATTGATGATATCATAAAAAAAGACTTGCGATAAAAATACAAGTCTTTTTTCTGAACAGCATTTTTTTGTTTTGAACTTTTTGGTTTTTAATTCATTGTTTGCTTCGCTTTTAACAATAATTCAGAAGAAACACCGGTGATTTCCAGGATATAAGAATCTGATATTCCTTTTTTCAATAAGTTTGTTAAAATCTTTAATTCCACTGTCTCTTCTCCTTGGATTCTTCCTTTTTGCAGACCTTCTGCCTCACCTTGAAGATATCTTTTTGTTCCATATTCTTCTCGCATTCTATCCAATGATTCACACATAACAATTACCTCCTTCTTCTCTTCTTCAATTTATTGATATAAATCTTCATCTTTTGCCATACTGGCAATAACTAGAGCAACCTGTTTAGGTATACTCTGTTTATATTTCTCTTTGATGACTAAGAAATTTCCATTTAATATTTCTCTTGTAATCGAAAAAACTAGATTTAATTCATTGTCTTTATATTGATGTGTATCATTATGTACTTCAAGTAAATTCATCTTGTATTCGTTTAAGTGTGCTACATCCTTGACATCAAACATATCTTTCATGCTGAAATTAGTTTGCCATGGTCTGGTTCCATAATAGATCACAATCGTGATGCATGGAATCAATTTATCACTGGCTTTTATTCCAGATAGAAATTCTTCACTGTTTTTTAGATCTTTCTTTTTGATATGTTGTTTTTCTAGATTCTTAATTTGATCTTTATAAATGAGGCAGTCATAATTCAAAATACGATAGGGCATAGGATAATTTTCAAGCAATTGATTTTCAATACCAAGATAATAATAACCATATCTTCCATTCCATAACATTAATACATCTCTAGTATAGGCTTGTATCTTTGGATCCACGACTGTAAGTTCTTCTGGTTTGATAATATCCTGTCCTTGATAAAGAAAGGTATTTAACAAACAGGAAAAGTGATGTCTATCCTTGAAGAAAGCATTGATTTCCTGATCAAAGGTAGCATAACTGATTTCTTTTTTTATCATCTTGTTCCTCCCAAAATATAACATGTGAGATGAAGATTGTCATTGAACGATAAATTCAAGTTTTTTAAATCTTCTGATATATATAAAGCACTTGTTTAATTAAAGATTATATATATCTTTCTCTTTTCACTTATCTATTACACCGGAAGTAATTAAAATGACAAAATATGATGAAATAAATGTACAGATTATTTTTGCCGGCCTATATAAATACAAAAATTGAGAAAGAAAAGAAATCTGATTTATAACTATAAGTACAACCTATAAAAGTTCTATATCTTTAAACTTTTTGTTATTTATAATATGAAAGAGATATTCTTAATGGTAATGCCTTGGTTTTATTGCTTGGTTCAATTAAACTAATATTAAAAGATAGAAATCATCTTTGTTCAATTACCAAGTGGAGACAAGAATATGGAAAAAACTTTAGAACAATTACAACAAGAAAATACTTATTTAAAACAAGAAAATGAAATATTAAAAGATATATTACGGAAAAGAGGAATAACGATTGTTTCCAATGAAAAACATTTGGATAGAAATCAAAAAATCGCTGTTTTTATGGATTATTTTAAACCTCGACTGGATGTATATGAGAAACGTTACTTTAGTAATAAACAAAATAAATTTGGCTGGACTCTAGCATGTTTTAATGAATTTAAAGATGGTTGCAGAAAAGGAAAAATGGCTAATGCTTGTAGAAACTGTCCAATTAAAAGCTTGGCTCCATTAACTAAGGAAGTGATAGTTGATCATTTTAAAGGAACAAATAAGAATTTGGGAATTGGTATATATCCATTATTAAAAGACAACACTTGTTATTTTCTCGCTTTGGATTTTGATGATGATAACTGGTTTGAAGACATGTATTCTGTTTTTAAAGTTGCTGTTCGATATGGATTAGAACCAGTGATGGAAAGATCTGCTTCAGGTGCTGGTGGACATTTGTGGTTCTTTTTTTCGACAAACATCAAAGCTTCACTAGCTAGAAGATTTGGCGAATTCTTGTTGCAGGAAACCATGAAACAAAGCACTAGAATTACATTTAATTCTTTCGATCGTATGTTTCCCAATCAAGATTATTTACCAGAAGGAGGTTTTGGGAACCAAATTGCACTACCGCTACGTTTTTCTTCCTTTGTACAAGGCAATACTGCATTTATCAATGATCTTCAACAGCCTTACTCCAACCCTATTGAGTATTTGGCAACAAGAAAAAAGATAACGCAGGAAGAAATTGAAAAAATATTAGAATATAATACAGAGAATGATTATTTTTTTGATTCTGATCAGATGCGCTTTAATTTGAACGTGAGTCAAAAATATGTGGATCGTATAATTGGGAAAGAATGTGCTACATTCATGATAGAAAAGAAGAATCTTAATTCTTTAACATATAATACGATCAAGCGAATTTCATCTATGTATAATCCTGAATATTATGAGTTACAACGATTACATAAACCAATTTACTATAAAAATACACCAAGAATCCTATCTTATTATGAAGAAGACGATACATACATTTATTTGCCTAGAGGAATCAAAGATAAATTAATGTCTGTATTAAGTGATACACATTTTGAAATAGAAGATGTGACTAGTGCAGGGCATGAAATAGATGTAGATTTTAAAGGTGAGTTAAAGCCGGAACAAAAACCAGCCGTTGAAAAGATGATAAAGTATAATATGGGAGTTTTAAAAGCTGTTCCAGGCTTTGGCAAAACAGTTATTGGTATTTATTTGATTTCACATTTTAAAGTTAGTACTTTGGTTATTGTTCCAACAAAACCAATTCAAGATCAATGGTTGGAAAGTATCAATGAATTTTTAGAGTATCCTAAAGCTTCTAAAAAGAAAGATGAATTTGTTTGTGTGTATAATGGAAACAAGAAACGAGTTAATAAAAACATAGATATCGCGATTGCCTCCTCATTATCAAGAATGGAGAACTTAGATGAATTTTTAAATTCTTATGGAATGGTTATCGTGGATGAATGTCATAGAGCTGCAAGTGATACATTTACGCACATCTTACGAAATGCAAGTTCTAAGAGAATATATGGTTTCTCAGCTACTCCAAAACGAGAAGATGGGTTAGAAAAAGTCATATATATGTTTTGTGGTCCAAAACGATTTGAAAGATCTTCTCTGCAGATGAAAGGGTCATATGAATTTAGCCAAGTTTTGATTCCACGAATTACGAATTCAGTTGTGTTGGATAGAAAAGCTGGTTTTGTAGAAATATGTAATGAACTAATGAAAGATATGGCTAGAAACCAATTGATTTTTAAAGATATATTAAATGAATATAATCAAGGAAGTAAAATCATAGTTTTATCGGAAAGAAAAGAACATTTATCTTTAATGGAAGATATGTTGGATAAAGCAGCTCTACGTGTGTATTTGATGACAGGAGAACAAAAGAAGTCACAAAGAGATCTAATCATGAAACGAATAAAAGAATTAGATTCTCATGAATCTTATGTGCTTCTAGCGACTAGTACATTGTTAGGGGAAGGATTTGATTTACCTGAACTAAGAACTCTCTTTTTAACAATGCCAATATCTGGAGAATCAAGACTTACTCAATATACCGGAAGAATCCAAAGAAATGATGAAGGGAAAGATGTTGTTAAGGTATATGATTATGTAGATGTACAAATACCAATGATGCAGACTATGTTTCATAAACGATTGAAACATTATCAAAATATTGGATACGGAATCTATGAACAGACAAAAGAATCTTCAATTCAACAGGTGTTATTCGAAAATTCTGAAGTTAAAAGTCAACTGATAGAGGATATAGAGAATGCTAAAAAGGAAATTGTTTTTTTTACGACAGCTTTATTGTTGTCTAAAATAAAGGAATACTTTAGCTTATTATCAAATAAATATTCACATGGTATCAAAATTTACTTTGTACTATCAAATAAATTAAAAAACAAACAATCAGAACTAAAACACATTTCTGGGATTGGAGCGAACTATCAATTTGTTGAGCACAATAAACATTTTGTAGTTATAGATCGACAGGTAGTCTGGAATTTAGATTTTGATATTTTTGGATACAATAAGGCAGATGGTTATGGAATTCGAATCTCAGATAATCAATTAATTGATGATATATTAAAGGAAATATCGATTACTTCTCAAAGAGATAATCTTACATTGTTTTAAATCAAATATATGAAAAATCTTTTTATCAATTTATAAAACATAATGATTTTATTCTTAAAATCTTCATTTGTATGTAAGAAATTAAAATCGTGCGAAAGCAGTGGCCTTGATGGGAGGTGGGGTATGATTTAAGGAGAAGAAAGTGTAAATTCTAAGTAATTTAGGTCTGTTTTTATGAAATTGGATACTAAGTATATTAAGTAGTATTACTTTAATAGATGTAGGGGATGACAATTGTAGCGTAGAAAAAGAATCGATGACATCTTATTTAAAAAGATCTTGATTTAAAGAGAAAGCTGGTGCTAAAACTAAAACATATATTATTTAAAAAAGAGGACTCATGGCAAAAGTCCTCTAACATCGGATCGAAAGGTCGACAATCTTCATAATAAAATTTCTATTTAAACGAAAATTCGTTTAAACGGCAAAGAACACCATTGTCTAAGACATATAAAATGGTACCGGTTGCCTTTTTGTTGATTTTGTCATATAAGCGACCTGCACTATAGCTTTCTCCTAGAACGGTGTAAGAGCTGTTAGCTACATAACCAATTTTACCTAAGCCATCCATTTTGACCGCAATGGCTTCGTTATCAAATTCGTTATGTATGTCTTTAACTAATCTTACCTGCATACCTAACTTCATAAATCTGGATCCATAATAATGATTTGTACCTGTGATGGTAAAATAAACTGGTTTCATAAATAACAACTCCTTTTCTTTACACTTTTATTGTAAAGAAGGATGTGTACAAAAAATTGGACTTATTCAAAATAATCGTTATATAAACGTTGGATTTCATCTTTCATAAGATTGACCACCTTGTCGGGAGAAACGATTTTAATTCCTGGTCCTAAAGAAATGATCCAACTTAAAAATTGTTTGCTGATCGCAACGGTTACTGTTGTTTTAAAATGATCGTTATCTACAGGAAATAACATAATATCTTTACCAAATCGATCAATTAAAATGCCGGCTTTATCGTTGTCTGCTTCAATTGTAACTTTGGTTTCTTTTCCACCAAACATACCAAATAAACTTTTGGTGTATTTTGGCATTTCAAATCTTGCGAAAGCTTCCTGACCTTTACGAGGAATTTGGGTGATTGAAGTATGAAGCATTTTATCAACTCGATAGTGTTTTATTTTTGAATCTTCTTCATCGTAGGCAACCAAATAATAGTTTTCATCATCCCACATTAAAGCCCAGGGACTGATTCGATACATTTTTCCATTTTTTCTTAATTCCATTTCTTTATGGATATTCCATTGGAAATATTGAAATTCAATTTGATATTCTTTATTGATAGCTTCATGAATCATGTCTACGTTATAGTAAATACTTTCATTGATCGTTTTCACTCGACCGGCAATTACAACTTGTCTTTGTAATTGTTTTCCTTCATATTTACTGACGAGCGATTCTAATTTTTTGATAAGTTCCTTGGATTTCTTATCTGTAATGAATTTAGCTGATTGAACGGAATCTACAAGAAGCTTTAATTCAGGTAACTCAAATTCACGACTTGCTAAAGAATAATAGTAATTTTTACCATTTCGTTGAGAAATGATATCAAATCCAAATAGTTTTAATTCATCAATATCTTTATATAATGTTTTCCTGTCTGCATTTACTCCGTATTCTGAGAGTTTTTCTATGATTTTTGGCATGGTTAATGCATGAAGATCATCCGTTTCTTCATAAAATAACTTAACCAGATATAACATCTTTAATTTTTGATTTTCGCCTTTTTGTGTGTAAGCCATAGACATTCTCCTTTAATTGAAGAATACCACGTACTTTTATTAACGTAAATAATAACGTTAATTGTTAATAGAGTCGTTTGCCAATATAGTAATTACAGTTTATAATCATATATATCTTTAACAGAAGGAGGAGCAAAAATGATTTGTCCAAAATGTCAAAAAGAATTACCAGAAGACGCAAAATTCTGCTTGGAGTGTGGGACTCCTTTGGAAAGTAAAGAAAGTGAATTGGAAAATAATGAAGTAGAAGATATTAAAGAAGAAGTGATTCAGGAAACTGCTATAGATGAGCCTGAAACACAGAAAGTTACTGAAGATGAAATTGAAACACAGGACGAAGTAAAAGAAGATTCAGAATCTTTAGAAGAAACAAGTGAAACAAACGAAGAAGACACGGTTGAAGAAGTTCAAGAAGAAACTAAAGAAACAAAAGAGGAAGAAACTCATTCGAATAAAATTTGGTACTATGTTTCAAATAATCAATCTGTAGGTCCATTCTCTGTAGAAGAAATGGAAGATTTGATTGAAAATAACACTATTTATGGAAATACCTATGTATGGAAATCTGGTTTAAAAGATTGGATCTATTTAAAGAACTCGGATTTAGCTACATATCTTCAAAAAGAAGAAACAAATGCAAAAACAGAAACAACATCTGAAGATGCTTCCTGGTTCTATGTAAACAGTTCAAACCAACAAATGGGACCATATACAGAAGAAGAGATGGTACAGTTTATTAAAGAGGGTATCATAACGGCGAATACTTATGTATGGAAATCCGGAATGATGGATTGGATCCATTGTAAGGATTCTACTTTATTTGATCGACCATCTGGGTCGGGTGGATTTAATAATTACGCAAATGGAAATACGAATAAGATCTTTATTGAGACAAGAAGTATTCCAGTTTGTATTATCTTAAGTATTGTAACTTGTGGTATCTATAATTTATGTTGGATTTATCGGTTGGCTAAAGATGTAAACACATTGAATGCAGCACAACAAAAACCAACAGGACAAGATGCCGGAATGGTCATATTATTATATATCATTACATGTGGGCTATATGGAATTTATTTTTATTGGAAAGTCGGAAAACTTGTAAAACAGTTACAATTTGATAATGGATATTATGTAGAAGATAATAGTTTGGTTATGATGCTTCTTTGTATATTTGGTCTTGGACTAATCTCAAATTGTATCCTTCAAAGTACATTAAATGATATTCAACGTTATGCTTAAAAAAGTAATGAGTGGAATAGGGGCAATCTTGTTGTTGCTCCTTTTTGTTATTGTAATCGGATACCACTGTCCTATTCAAAAAATCACTGGATTTCCCTGTCCTGGTTGTAATATAATAACGAGTAGCTACTGGCTCTTTGTAAAGGGAAATCTTAGTGCTTCCTTGTATTATCATGCTTTACTGATACCAACGATCATCGTTTTTGTTGTGTGTCTTTTTTTGTCTTATAGACAGAATAAGAAAATTAGAGATAGACTTTTAGTGATATGGGGAATTGCCATGATTCTGTATTATGTGTACCGAATGCTCTTTGTTTTTCCTGATATACCTATGGTCTATGATGAAACAAGTTTATTTAGTCTAATTTTTGATATACATTTTTAAATGATTAGAAAGGGGAAAGATATGAAAGAAAAAATGAAGAAGTATTCCAAACACATTTTAAAGTTTATATTATATTTTTTCATTGTTTTGCTCGTATTTTTAGGCCTTTTATTAATACAGGTTGCCGAATGGGTTCCTGAAACGTTTGGTGATATTCCATTTGAACAGGTGATTTTCCATATGCTTGCACCAGTGGAATCCACTGATACAGTTAACTATGTTCAAAGTTTTATTCAGGAATGCTTACCATTCCCAACAATTTTAACTTTAATATTAGTTTTATTATTTATCATTCAAGCACAGTTTTCAGAAAAGATTCGTTCAAAAAAAGGAATCATTATTAATGCGATTCTTGTAGTATGCAGTGTAATTTCTTTTGGATTAGGGATTCAATATTGTGCAATTAGTGTCAATGCGGATGATTATATTGACGGAATGCTTCATCCTTCTACTATTTATGAAGATTATTATGTAAATCCTCAAAGTGTGAACTATGCATTCCCAGAGCAGAAAAGAAACTTGATTTATATTTTCTTAGAGTCCATGGAAACAACTTATGAAGATATAGCCAATGGGGGTGCAATGGAAAATAATTTAATTCCTGAGCTGACAAATCTAGCTAATAATAATCTTACTTTTTCAGGAGGCAATGTAGCTAATGATGGTTTTAATGTATTATCTGGTGCTGGTTGGACCGTAGCCGCAATGGTTGGCCAGACAAGTGGAATCCCATTAAACATTCCTGTAGATGGAAATAGCTATATCAGCGAAGGAAACTTTTTAAATGGTGCCTATTCAATAGGGGAGATTTTAGAAGATAATGGATATGTTAATGAACTGTTGCTTGGTTCAGACGCAGAATTTGGTGGTAGAAAATACTATTTTGAACAACACGGTAACTATAATATTGTAGATATCAATGAAGTTAAAAAACGAGGTTGGCTAGAGCAAGATTATTATACTTGGTGGGGCTATGAGGATGTAAAACTGTTCGAATATGCCAAGAATGAATTGACATCTTTGGCAGCGAATGGACAGCCGTTTAATTTCACAATGTTGACTGCGGATACACATTTTACCGGTGGATATCCTTGTCAGGAATGTATTGATCTTTGGGGTGATCAATACTCTAATGTCATTTCCTGCTCAAGTCGACATGTCGGAGAGTTTATATCCTGGATCCAGCAACAACCATTCTATGCCAATACAACAATTGTGATTGCAGGAGATCATAAAAGCATGGATACAACATGGTTTGATTCCATTGAGGAAAGTGGATATCAAAGAAAAGGATACTTTACGATCATTAATCCAGCAATAGCGCCGGTTTCTAATGAAAGTCGTGTAATGTCTACTGTGGATTTATTTCCAACTACTTTGGCATCTTTAGGTGTAACTTTTGATTCCAATCGATTAGCGCTGGGAACAAATTTGTTTACAGATGAAAGAACACTGGCAGAAATCATGGGTGTAGAAGAGCTGGATGCTCAGTTACAGAAACATTCAAATTATTACGATAAAAATGTTTTATATGGAATTGGAAAGAAGTAGTTATATGGATGAAAGAAAAAAAGTATTATTCATAGTTAATCCTGTTTCTGGAAAGAATCGTTCAAAAGGACAGCTCTTAAATACATTAGATCAGTTTTCAAAACATGATTTATTTGTGGAAACATATATAACACAAGCACCAATGGATGCATATGACTATATTCTTAAATATGCAGAAAATTATGATATCGTAGTTATTAGCGGTGGAGATGGGACATTAAACGAAGCTACAAATGCTTTAATACAATTAGAGAAGAAGCCGTTATTAGGCTATCTTCCTTCTGGAACGATGAATGATTTTGGTGCTAACTTTAATTTAAGTACTGATTTAGAGGAAGCTGCTAAAACGGTTTGTGAAGGGAAAGTAGATGTATTTGATCTAGGTAAGATCAATCATCAATACTTTAACTATGTGGCTGGTTTTGGAATGATTTGTGAAGTATCTTTTGAAACAGACCAGGAATTAAAACATGTTTTAGGCAACCTGGCTTATGTCATCAAGGCGGTTTCTTTACTACCAAATCTAAAGCCCTATCATGTAAAGATGAATATCGATGGACAGGAAATTGAAAAAGATTTAATGTTTGGGCTTATTATCAACGGCGTCCGTGTTTCTGGATTTGATCTTGTGGAAAAAAGTGATGATGCCATGAAAGATGGCACATTGAATGTAATCTTAGTAGAACATACGCCAAATTTATTAGAATTGTATAATTATCCAGTTGGACTTTTAAATCCATCTGTAAATGGAAAATATGTAACACGCTATCAAGCTAAACATATAACGATTGAAGCCGATGAGCCAATGAAGTGGACCTTGGATGGGGAAAAAGGCAAAGAAAGAGACAAGGCTGAAATACAAGTTGTACCAAGAGCTTTAAAGATTATTTGTTAAGATGAAAGAATTTTCAAAATAAAAAGAAAAATATTTACATTTTTCTTTAAAAAGGTGTTGACATATTAGTATATTTATTTATAATGTACTCATACAAGTAAATCGGATGAAGATAGAGGTAGCAATGCATCAGAGTACTGCATGGAGTTGGCAAACTAAGAAGTGCAGGAAAGGTAATCATTGCCGAAGGACATAAGGTGGCAACCTTATCCCTGGGGTATTAGGGAATACCTAATACACTCCTTCAAACTTTGAAGAGGGGTTATCTTATAGCGAAGGGACATTACAAGCTATGCGATAACGCATAGCTTTTCTATTATTTCACCGATTCAGAAAGGATGAAGAGATATGAAAAAATTACTTGCTGCTGCAGCGGTAGCTGCCCTAGCCTTAACAGGCTGTGCTTCTGGAGGTAACACAGAATCAACATCAGATGATAACACTTTTGTAGTCGGTATGGAATGTGCCTATGCACCATTTAACTGGCAAACAAGTACTGAAACAGATACTTCAGTTCCTTTAGGTTCAAATGGATATGCAGATGGGTATGATGTTCGTGTAGCTCAATATATCGCTGATGAGTTGGGAATGGATCTAGAAATTAAAACAATTTCATGGGATGGTTTATTACCAGCGCTTGAATCTGGTGAAATTGATGCAGTCATTGCTGGTATGACAGCTGATGATGAACGTGAACAGGGAGCTGACTTTACAACACCTTACTATGACAGCGAAGGTATGATCATGATCGTAAGAAAAGACAGTGAAGAAGCAACATATACAGATATTCAACAGTTCTCAGGAAAGAATGTTGTAGGTCAAAAAGGAACAAACTACGATGATGTGATCGATCAGATTCAGGGCGTTAACCACGTAACACCAAAACAACAGTATGGTGAAATGATCGTTGCTCTACAACAAGGTGATGTAGATGGTATTACAGCTGAAATGGCAGTTGCTGAAGGTGTAATTGCTGCAAACCCAGATTTAACAGTTGTTCAATTTGATGAAGGAAAAGGTTTTGAAGCGGATACAACTGTTTCAATCGCATTAAAAGAAGGAACAAGAGATTCAGATTTCTTCAAAAAAGTTCAGGAAGCTTTAGATAACTTAGATACAGAGACTCGTAAAGAGTGGATGAGCGAAGCTGTACAGAATCAGCCAGCAGGAGAATAATCATGAGTATTAATTTTCCTAGAGCTCTAGAAATCTTTCAGGAAAATATTTCCCTATTTCTATATGGAATAGGGAATACTTTATTGTTTGCCCTGATTGGTACTTTGGTTGGTTTCTTGATTGGACTTTTAGTTGGAGGAATTCGTGCTATTGAAATCAACGATTATGATAGTACTCCAGTAAAAGCGATTAAAAACATTGGACGCTGGATCACAAGTTTCTATATTTGGGTGTTCCGTGGAACTCCAATGATGGTTCAGGCTATGTTTGTTTACTACTTATTAAGACCCGTATTACAGTGGACACCATTTATTGCTGGTTTAGTTATTATTTCAATTAATACAGGAGCTTATATGGCTGAAATTATTCGTGCTGGTATCCAGTCTGTAGATAATGGCCAGAATGAAGCCGCAAAAAGTTTAGGGATGACAACGATCCAGACTTTGATCTTCATCGTTTTCCCTCAGGCAATCAAAAACACATTCCCATCAATTGGTAACCAGTTGATCGTAAATATCAAAGACAGTTCTATGTTAAATGTTATTGGCGTAACAGAACTTTACTTCCAGACAACATCTGTTGCCGGATCAAATTATCAATACATTGAAACATTCCTTGTTTCTGCTTTGATTTATCTAGTCTTGACAACTTTGGCAAGCTTCTTGTTGAACTTCCTTGAAGGACGTCTTGATGAAGAACGCAAGACCAAATCAATGGATTTTTGCAGTTAGGAGGACCATGAAAAATGAATGAAATTATTCAAATTCAACATCTTCAAAAACACTTTGGAAATCTTAAGGTCTTAAATGACGTTAGTTTTGATATCCATAAAGGAGAAGTTGTTACGATCATCGGTTCAAGTGGTAGCGGGAAATCAACAATGCTGCGCTGCATTAACTTATTAGAAAGAATGGATGGAGGAAACATCCTTTATCATGGAAAAAATATCTTAGATAACGGAAATGATGTAAATCAATATCGATCTAAAGTAGGAATGGTATTCCAGAGTTTCAATCTTTTTAACAATTTAAGTGTTATTGAGAACTGTATGATCGGACAGATCAAAGTCTTAAAGCGTTCAAAAGAAGAAGCGCGCGCAAAAGCTGAAAAATATTTAAAAGAAGTTGGTATGTTTGAGTTTGCCAATAAGGCAAGTACGAAACTATCTGGTGGACAAAAACAACGTGTTGCTATCGCAAGAGCTCTTTGCATGGATCCAGAAGTTCTGTTGTTTGATGAACCAACAAGTGCTCTAGACCCTGAAATGGTTGGCGGTGTTCTGGATGTAATGAAAGATTTGGCTAATCATGGACTAACCATGGTCATCGTTACTCACGAAATGCAGTTTGCCAAAGAAGTAAGTGATCGTGTGATTTTCATGGATCAAGGTGTAATCGCTGAGCAGGGAACACCAGATGAAATCTTTAATGATCCAAAACAGGAAAGAACAAAACAATTCTTATCTAGATATTCAAATCGTTAATAGAAGTAAAAGTTTGATTTCAAGAGTGAATCAAACTTTTTTTGTTGAAAAGGATTGAAGGAGAAGTTGACTTTAGGTATACACTGATCCTGCGGAGGTGCGATATGGAAAAACCATATATTATTTGTCATATGATATCTTCTGTGGATGGAAGAATTGATTGTGCTATGACAGAACAATTAAAAGGTGTAGAAGATTATTATGAAACATTAGCTAAATTAAATGCAGATACGACAGTCAGTGGAAAAAGAACCGCTGAACTAGAAATGGCTTTATCTGGCAAATATGTTTCTAAGTATTTGGAAATCTATGGAAAAGAAGGGTTTTCTAAGAAGGTGAATGCCAAAGGCTATGAAGTAGTCGTCGATTCTAAGGGAGAATTATTGTGGGAAAAAGAAAATGGGGATGAAAAACCATTGTTGATCATCACCAGTGAACAAGTCACAAAAGAATATTTAAACTATCTAGATGAACAAAATATCTCTTGGATCGTATGTGGAAAAAATACGACAGATTTAGTAAAGGCATCTAAAATTCTCTATGAAGAATTTCATGTAGAAAGAATGGCAGTTGTAGGGGGAGCTGTAATAAATGGTGCTTTTCTAAGAGCTGGTCTACTGGATGAAGTTAGTATTTTAATTGGGGCAGGAATTGACGGAAGAAAAGGTATGCCTGGTGTATTTGATGGATTCGTTATAAGACAGTAGAATAAAGTGCATAGCTATTTTTAGATATTGTTTTCTTGTAAAAATAAATAAAGAATGATAGAATGTGCATAGTTTGACAGTGAAGAAGATAAGTACTGATAGATCTGGAAATGAAGAGATAAAGTGTTTGGTGGAAACTTTACAAGGGTCTGTTAAGGAAGCTACTTTGGAGTTAAAACCGCTTAGTCAGCGTTAACGATAATTAAGGGCATCTTATAAAAGATGAACTAGGATGGTACCGCGTTAATAACGTTCCTAGATATAGGAACGTTTTTTTATTTGGATGGAGGAAGAAAACATGAAATATTTAACCGGAAATCAAGTTCGCCAGATGTTTTTGGATTACTTTAAAAGCAAAGGTCATATGATCGAACCAGGAGCAAGCCTTGTTCCTAATAATGATCCAACTTTGTTATGGATCAATGCAGGTGTGGCTGCTTTGAAAAAGTATTTTGATGGTAGTGAAAAACCTCGTTGTAACCGTATTGCCAATGCACAAAAAAGTATTCGTACAAACGATATTGAAAATGTTGGTAAGACAGCCAGACACCACACTTTCTTTGAAATGTTAGGAAATTTCTCAATTGGTGATTACTTTAAAGAAGAAGCCATTCCATTTGCATGGGAATTCTTAACAAGCGAAGAATGGATGGGAATTGATAAAGATAAACTATATGTATCTGTGTATACAGATGATGATCAGGCATATAAGATCTGGACAGAAGTATGTAAAGTAGATCCTAGTCATATTTTAAAGACATATGATAATTTCTGGGAAATTGGAAAAGGGCCAGGTGGACCAGACTCAGAAATCTTCTTTGACCGTGGTGAAAAATATGATCCAGAAGGTCTTGGAGAAAAATTGTTCTTTGAAGAAATGGAAAATGATCGTTATGTAGAAGTTTGGAACGTTGTATTCTCACAATATGATTGTGATCCTGAGCTGGATCGTAAAGATTATAAAGAACTACCTCAAAAAAATATCGATACAGGAATGGGTCTAGAAAGACTCGTTGCCTTGATCCAGGATGGGGAAACAAACTTTGATACAGACTTGTTCCTTCCAATCATTCACGCAACAGAAAAATTGGCAAAATATCCTTATGAAGGAGAATATAAGATGGCGTATCGTGTCATTGCCGACCATATTCGTACTTTAACGTTTGCCTTAAGCGATGGTGCTAACTTCTCTAATAGTGGACGTGGCTATGTATTGCGCCGTGTTCTAAGACGTGCTGTGCGCTTTGGTTTAAAATTAGGACTGGAAGATGCATTCTTATATAAATTGGTACCAGTTGTTGCGGATACGATGCAGGATTTCTATCCTTATTTACAGGAACATGTTGAATTCAATCAGAAACTGATCAAAGTAGAAGAAGATACATTCAAGAAAACATTAAAGAATGGACAGGCTCTTTTAGATGAAGAGATTTTAAAGGCAAAAGATGGAAAACTAAGTGGTGAAGTTGTATTTAAACTTTATGATACATATGGATTCCCATTTGAGTTAACACAGGAGATTGCTTTAGAAAGTGGACTTGAAGTATCTCGTGAAGAATTTGATGTGGAAATGAACAAACAGAAAGAACGTGCTCGTAATGCTCGTAATACAAAAGATTCTTTCGCTACACAAAATGCTGAATTGATGAATTTTACACAGGAAAGTACATTTATTGGATACGATCATATGGAATGCGATGGCAAGATCATTGCCCTATTTAAAGATGGACATATGGTTGATACTTTGTCAGATGAAGGTCAGGTAATTCTAGATACGACTTGTTTCTATGCAGAGAGTGGTGGACAGGTTGCCGATGCAGGTACATTAAGTGCAGATGGTGTAATGTGCAAAGTAACAGATGTTCAAAAGGCAAGAAACAAACAACATATTCACAGTGTAGAAATTGAAAGTGGAATCTTGGAAGTAGGTATGAGCCTACATTGTCATGTAGATGAAGCAAAACGAAAAGCTACAACTGCAAACCACTCTTGTACTCACCTTTTACAGAGTGCATTGAAGAAAATTGTAGGAGAGCATATTCATCAGGCCGGAAGCTATGTATGTGATGAATACTTACGTTTTGATTTCAATCATTTTGAAAAGTTAACAACAAAACAACTAGATGAAATTGAAGATTTAGTAAATCAGTATATTGCTGGAGCATATCCTGTTACAAAAGAAATCATGGATATTGAAGAAGCTAAAAGATCAGGAGCAACTGCTTTATTCAATGAAAAATATGGAGATCGCGTTCGTGTTGTCACTATGGGCGATGTTTCTAAAGAATTCTGTGCTGGATGCCATGTTGAGAATACATCACAGATTGGTCTATGCAAGATTATTAGTGAAGAAAGCATTGGTTCGGATGCTCGTCGAATCGTAGCTAAGACAGGATATCAGGCTTATAAAGAATGTGCTTCAGAAAAGAATATGTTAGAAAATATTGCAATCAGCGCAAAACAAAAAGGTATTAAGAACATTGATACAAAAGTGGATGCAGCTTACCAGAATATGCATGCTCTTCAAAAAGAAATTGAACAGTTAAAGAATCAAATCTTTGCCCTTAAATCAAATGAATGGGTAAATGAAACGGTTTCTTTGGGTTCAGTAAATGCATTGATCAAAAAAGTTGAAGGTATGGATGCAGGCGCTTTAAAAGATATCGTATCAAATTTGAAGGCAAAAGATCCAAATATCGTATGTTTCTTTGGAAATGTTTCAAATGATAAGATCGTCTTTGTATCTGGAGCTGGAAAAGATGCTGTTTCAAAAGGTGTTCACGCAGGTCAGTTAGTTAAAAAAGCTGCTCAATTATGCTCAGGTAACGGTGGTGGAAAACCGGATATGGCACAAGCAGGTGGAAAAGATATTTCTAAATTAAATGAAGCATTTGAAGCAATTAAATCAGAATTAGCAAACATTTAATTAAATTATTAGTTGTAATAAAGATCGAATTTATATTTTTTAGATATATTTTCGATCTTTTTTTGTCATTTTGGTCATTTCCGGTGTGATAGATAAGTGAGAGAAGATTGAAAAAACATAAATGCATGGTTCAATGACAATCCAAGTCTCTCATGATATA
>OGWU01000248.1_pt1 | contig 36434 bp, 34 predicted proteins | sample 1576071 | NCBI WGS metagenome assembly OGWU01 (sample SAMEA3541582, study PRJEB24748) | human gut metagenome | biome: human gut; feature: human-associated habitat; material: faeces | place: China | collected 2012
CGCCACGGAGAGACCCTGCGAAACCGTGGGGTGTCAAGAAAAACCAACCTCCCGTCGCGGAGCCACCGACCCTCCTTTCCCCGCCCTCTACCGAGCCGCTGCGGCGTGCCCCACTTTGCCGCGCCTGCGGCCTATGGTTTCCCGAGAAGAAGGGGTTTTCAACATTTCGATGGGTGGAGGGTTCCTAGACTGACCCGGAGCCTGTCGGAATGTTGGAAACCCCGGCAGGTCAGCCCCCCGTTTCCGCCAAGTAGAAGGCTTTTCCGCGCTTTCAATGGCCGGAGGGTTCCTAGACTGACCCGCAGGCTGTTGGAAGGGTGGGAAAGCCGCCCCCGAGTCCCCGTTCCCGCAACGACCCCGCGCCTTCACGCCGCCCGCAGGGCAGTTCCAAAAAAGCCAAAGAAAAAGGGCACCCTCCCGGATGCCCTTCACTCGACTTAGCAATGCCCGCAATATCCGTCAGCCCATGCCAGACATTCAACAGCTCCGCCCTCAAACACGAGATTCCCGTTCTCATCTCCTTCGTAGACCTTGATGTTGATTCTGCTCAGATACTCTTCTGCGCCGATGCTGACCTTGCCGCCGAAGTTATCGTAAGCGCCCGTGACAACATAGGTGTAGCTCGCAGAGGGCACATTGTCCTCCCCGATGAACTCGATATCGGCATCCGCCATGCACATCGCCTTGAGGAAATGCTGGCACCAGTTTCGGTTATTGAGAATGTCCCTCTCCACGCTCGCTCCCGAAAAGTCGATATGCTCCGGCTTAGTTCGCGATGCCACAACGAGCGAGCTGGCGATATCAATGGCATGGCAGCTGGGATAACCGTCATAGTGGCGATAGAACGTGGCGATGGTCTCCTCTTCCATCTGATTGCTCTCCCAGTTGAGGACAAGGTTCTTGAGGATGGTGACGGACGGCGTGCTCATGGTTTTTCCTTCCTGCCATGGGGCGGCTCGGTTGCCGTCCCTCTTGCTGTCTATAAATATAGCAGACCGGCATACTAGCAAGCAGGTGAACCGTACACTCCATATATCCTGCATATACAAGCAAAGAAAAAGGGCACCCTCCCGGATGCCCCGTGGTTCCTCTGCCCTAATAGTTCACAATCGCCTGATACTCCGGCATATCTTCTGAGAACCCATGCTCGTCTAGCGCATTGTAATAGTCTGTCATCTTGCGAACCATGCACCGGTCGCAATACTTGGTAGCAGAGTCGCGCCAGTCCGCAAATGCCGGATTCGACTTGTCCCATTCAGCGCTGTCGCTAAAGATATAGGGACAACAGGAGCAAACATAGTCAACGGCTTCCTCTAACTTCTTGTCCTTCATGTTCGTCCTTCCTGCCATGGGGCAGCTCGGTTGCCGTCCCTCTTGCTGTCTATAAATATAGCAGACCGGCATGCTAGCAAGCAGGCGAACCGTACACTCCTTATATCCTGCATATAAAAGCATGAATGAACTTGCCGATATCTTGCCTAAATCTTGAACTCGCAACTGCCGTATTCCAAGCTGAAAACATCATCCATGATGCCCTCCTCGCTGTCGGCCACAAGCCTGACGAGACGGATGGTCTCATCCTCCGCATCGGAGCACAGCTCGATGATGAAGCCGTCAAATCCCTCCCGCTCACATCTTGAGACCATCCCAATCCCCTTGCAGTACGCTTCTGCAACGGCAAAGGCATCAAGCGCAGCTTCTCGACGCTTTATCTTCGCTTTGAAGCTCTCCTCCACCCCGTCACCACCACTGCAACGACTGATGGAAAGCGTGTATCCGTCCATGTCTGTTCCTTCCCTTCACGAACCGCTGCCTGTAACCCTTATGCAGCCTGAGACGGTCGGCGAGCAGGGCTTCCCTTTTTTTCGACGGGATTGTCTTTCACATTGTCAGGCATATTTTCCACCCTCTGCTCCCTTCTGGCTAACTAACAATAAATATAGCAGACCATCAAACCACAAACACGGCAAGCCATAAAACCATCATAACAATGCAGAGAAAAAAGGGCACCCGCGCAGGATGCCCCTTCTCATCTCACACGAACGGATTGGCGCAGCTGGAAGAATGCCGTACGCTGATTGAGGAAGTCCTTCAATATCTTGCCACCTCTATCTGGTACCAAGGAGCGCGATGGAGCCTACGCAGCCAACAAGTGCGATAAGGGTGCCTAGAATGCAGGCCGTCGCAAATCCGAGTGCCGCCATCTTCGTTCCCTCCGGTCGGTACGGCGCGTTGATGTTCATCAGGGATGCGGCGAGAATCCCGACGATGCCGCCGAGGAAGCCGAGGAAGAAGAAGCCTGCCTTTTGCCCGCTTGTAAGCGCATGTTCCATCGTCATCAGCATCTGGTCTTTCCCTGTATCCTTGGAATACATCTGCCCAATTCCTTCCTTTTTCTTCGCAAAACCGGGGCACGGTGCCTTCGCCCCTGTTCCGGCACCGCGCCCTGCCGGAATCTTACCATCCTCCGCGCGTTATGGCACAATCTGTTCAGGGATGCCGTCAAGTAGGAAGGAAGAACCATGGCTACCATTCAAGATTTCGAGGAGCGTATCGAGAAACAGAAGGCGGAACTCGCCAAACTCGAAGCGAAGAAAAAGGAACTTGAAAAGAAGATTCGCGAGCGGAACCGGAAGTGGCGCTCTCTGGTCACCCATTCCGCTGGTGAAAGTGTGCTCTCCGCCGTCGGTTGCGCTTGGCAGGAACTCGACCTCGACGCACTCGACCGATTCCTTGCGAGCCATGCAGACGAGGTGAGCGCCATGCTCACCGCCCATGGAAGCACCCCGGAGGATGCCAAGGCGCGTCTCGATGCACGCAAGAAGAAAACGGTAAAAACGGAGCCTGTCGCTGATGGTGGGTTACAGGCAGCGGAACCGGATAGCGAAAACTCCGACTGGTAACAGAAAAGGGAGCCGTGTGACCGAAATCACAGGCTCCCTTTTCTCCTGCCCGCACTCCGAGATAAAAGCAACAGGCAGAAAGGACTTTCGCTACTGTAACACAGCGCACCGCCGCACGGGACGCGAATCTGGCAGAACCATCTCAAAACGCGTGTCTAATTGTGAAAGAAGCATGAAATCTGACTGGAAAAGTCCACAAAACAGGACAGATATAGTAAAACATAATCACAGATTGCAAGCAGAAAGGAGCACCATGGATTTCAGCAGCTACTACTACTACATCCCCTTGAACTTCTACGAGACACCTGAGATGACGCTCATCGACCATGAGCCGAATGGGGATTCCGCAACCGTACTCGTCCTCGCCCTGGCTAAAATCCACACGCGCACAGTCACGAAAAACGATGACGGCACGTTCTCCATCGTGACCGATGACGGCACGTTCACGGATACCGAAGTCATGGATATGCTCTCCTCCTTCGGCTACCGGGCGAATCACGCCAAGTACACTCATGCCCTCGCGGTTGTCGCGAGGTTCCCACCCTTCGACCACCTCGCCTACTCCGAAGCCGAACGCGATAAGAAGACCCCGGAGGTGTACCAATGAAGCTCCGAGGAGCGTGGCGCAGGGACTACAGTGAGTTCTTCGACACGCAGGAAGCCCTACTCATCGACGCGATGGACAATGCGGACTCTATCTACACCGTCTTCGCCCGTCTACAATCGCTTGCGGTGAAATGCGGCTGCGCCGGGAAGCTCCTTCTCCACGAAAGCGTTCCCTACACCGACGAGATGCTTGCTGCGGTCACTAAGAAGACCGTTCCCGCCTTTCGGCAATGCGTGCAGCCGCTCGTGCAGCTCGGCCTTGTCATCTGCGAGGATGGCATCTACGCCATCGCGGACTGGGAGTTCAACCAGAACGTCCCGGCAATCGACGCAATACGCGAGGGAAACCGCGTGCGCAAGGCTTCGGAGCGCGCCCGTAAGAACGGAAAGGGAACCCGTCAGGTGAAGAAGGATAAAGTGCTCGCATACCTTACCGAGCATCCGGAAGCCACGAATACCGAGGTTGCCGAGAAGACCGGGGTGAGCCGCCCCTCCGTTATCAAGTACCGAAAGGAATATGCGCCAGCACTTCCAGCCCCAAAAGGCGGAAAAATCGTAAAAGATGACGGCACGAAAGTTGACACTGTAAAAATTGACGGTGTAAAAGTTGACAGCTTTGACAGCAAAGTTGACGTCAATTTTGACGTAAAAGTTGACAGTGATTTTGACACTGGTTTTTACACTGACGCAGACGGTAAAAGCGCAGGTAGACAATCTGCACAGGCTGAAAATGAAGCTGTAAAAATTACGTCACGCCCTAAGAATATAGATGATAGATATAAGAATACATCTACATCTACAGCTGTGGCTGATGGGGAGGGAGCGACAGATTCTGGAATCCCGACAAGGGAGGAAGTCCGCTCACACTTCGCAGAAATGGGATTCGCGGTTGACCCCGACCGCTTCTTCGATGTGAACGAGGGACGCGGCTGGCGCACGAACTCCGGCAAGCCCGTCGATGACTGGAAGAAACTCGCCGCAGTCTGGGACAGGAACGAACACCCGAAGGCTGCGACCCCTCCCGCACGCACGGAACCGAAGGCCAATGCGGTCGGGAAAATCCCCTCCGTCGAGGAGGTCATGGCGAAATGGGGCTGTGACCGGGAGACGGCTCAGGGATATATCGACGAGAACATGTACTAGAAATGCCCCTGAGAATGCCTGAGAGCCTGCCTATGACACGTTAAATGTCATGTGGCAGCAACTGCCCGAACAAGACTGCAAAGTCCCGTAGACAGGCTCTCAGACAGGGTAACGCAGAAAGGACGAGGTAAATGAGTGAAAACGTAACGAAAACCAAGGAGCAGGACGGACGGAAGCCGGGCGAGGACTATCGCGACGCGGACGGCATCCTCGTCTGCGGGAAATGCGGAGAGCCACGCGAGCGGATGTTCCCGGCGGGCGGAATCTTCAAGGAGCCGCACCTTGTCCCGACCATGTGCCGTTGCCAGAGGGAGGAAGCGGATAGGCAGCGCGAGGAAGCCGAGCGGGCGGAGAAAAGGCGTAGGACGGAACGGCTAAGGAAGCAGTGCTTCCCCTCATCCGGCAGGTACGCCTTCTGCACCTTCGATGCCGATGACGGCAGGAACGCTGCTCAGAGCACCGTCTGCAAGGCATTTGCCGCGACCTTCGACCCAAAAGACCCGGAGGGGCTTGTCCTGTACGGGAAGCGCGGCACGGGCAAGAGCTTCCATGCGTCCTGCATCGCGAACGCCGTCATCGAGCGCGGGTTCTCCTGTCTCGTGACCGATATCAAGCAGGTCGTGAACCTGATGGAATCCTCCTTCGAGAAGCGTTCCGGGAACCTTGAGAGAATCCTCGCCCCAGACCTCCTCATCCTTGAAGACCTCGGTGCCCAGCGCTCCACCGAGTACGTCATGGAGCACGTCTACGACGTTATCGACGGGCGCTACAAGGCGGGGAAACCGATGGTGATAACGACGAACTTCGACTTTCGCGAGAGAATCCTGAACGCCACGGCAGATGACCCGTGGGGACGTGTCTTCGACCGCATTGTTGAGGTCGGGTTCCCGGTGAAGTACGACGGCAATTCGCGCCGTCGGGAAATCGGAATGAAGAACCGCAAAGATTTCAAGCGGAAGTTGGGAATCGAGGGGATAGAATCGTAGCGGAGCGGTTTTTAAGCATCAGCCGCTTCTTCCTGATTCTGGTGCCGATTTCCTTCCCGGCACCGTCCCCGCGCCCCGTAGCGTATCGACGCTGCGGGGCTTTCTTTTTCCTCTTGGCAGGAAAGGGCACGGAAATCGTGCCTATACCGAAAGGAGGAAAAAAAGATGACGAAAGAGAAAACGAACCGTAACGAAGTGGTCGGCATGTTCCTGACCTATTGCCGGAAGACCCTCGTGAACGCGCGGACGGATGTTTTAAGGGAGCGCAAAAGGAGACGCAACCGCGAGGTGCTGTTCTGCGACCTCAGAAGGAGCGAACTTGAAAGCCTTGCGGACTGGCAGGACGTGCCGGAGCGGGAAACCGTATTCGATGCCGCCGGAAAGCCTATCGGCGTGACGGATAAAGACCTCGCGGATGCGCTGGAAAAACTCTGCCCAGAGGAGCAGGCAATAATCCTGCTCTCCTATTTTGCCGGATGGTCGGATAGGCGTATCGGTGAGGACATGGGGTTCCCGCGCTCCACGGTGCAAAACCGTCGCGCCCGTGCGCTCGCCCGTCTTGCGGACATTCTGACGGAAGGGGGTGACCCGCATGGCAAAGAGAAAGATTGACTACGATACCGTCGTTGCCGCGACAAGCGGAGATGCCCTTGCTGCCGGGGCGGTGCTCGATTACTTCAACGACTTCATGGACGGACTCTGCACCGGGTTCTACACCGACGCGGATGGCTTCTGGGACTACGGCATCGACCTCTCGATGAAGTCGTTCATGCAGGCGAAGCTGTTGCGTGCGATGCTGAGGTTTAAACCGTAAACAGTAAAACCACAAACACAGGAAACCAGACAACCAGAAAGAAGGAAAGGAAGCAGACTATATACAAACACGCTCTGACCTGCTACAATACAGTCAGAAAGACGAGTAGTCTGCTTTCCTGTCAAAAGGAGAGCCATGGTAACCGTAACGAAAAAAGATTTAGTTGCCCTCGGCTATGGGAACTCTTTCGCCACCGATATCATCCGTCTGGCGAAAATACGCATGGTTGAGAAGGGCTATCCCTTCTACTCCTCACGCAAGCTCGACCGCGTTCCGGCGGAAGCCGTCGAGGAGCTTCTTGGGATTGCCTTAGACGGTGATGCCGCTGGTCGCGCTCCTGAAAAAGGAGTAAAGACAAATGGCAAACGACCAAATTAAGAAAGCCGATAACGGCACCTACTATTTCCGCGCCAATCTCGGATTCGACCATTCCACGGGAAAGCGGATTCAGAAATATCGGAGCGGATTCAAGACAAAAAAAGAAGCGAAAGAGGAATATGCAAAACTCGTTTTGCAATTTGCTTCCCAATCGCTTCCCACCGAACAGAAAAGGATTCCCTTCGGAACGTTCATTGAGGACACCTACCTGCCTTGGTATCAGACACAGGTAAAGGAGAGTACCTTCGAGAACCGCGCCGGTACGGTGCGGAAACACTTCTCCTGCTTCTACGAGAAGTTTACCGATGCCATCGAGCCAATCGACATACAGAACTGGCAGCTTGCCCTCATCCGCGCAGGATATAGCCCGAACTACGTGCGCGTCACACAGGGAATGCTCTCCGTTGCCTTCGACCGTGCCGTCATATTGGGTATTACGGAAAGGAACCCGTCACGGATGGTCGGCAACGTTCGTGGGCAGAAACCGCTTGTGGACTTCTGGACGCTTGATGAGTTCGAGAAGGTGATTTCCAAACTCTACAAGGGAGACTACTACGAGCACTACCTGTTCATCAGCCTGCTCTTCCTATTCATGAGTGGGATGCGGCTTGGGGAAGCATCTGCCCTCCTGTGGAGCGATATCGACTTCACGACCGGGCTTTGTTCCATCACCAAAACGCTCTATTACCACAACCAGTCGGACTACAAGTTCACGAAACCGAAGACGCGTGCGGCAATCCGCTCCATCTATCTGGATGAGGACACGCTTTCCGAACTCGCCGCATGGCGCAAGGTGCAGCGCGTTGTCATCCCTGACTGTGAGTTCGTATTGAGCTACAACGGGCTTCCGACTACAAAGACAAGGCTTCCGCGTGCAATGAAGAAGCTCGCAGACCTCGCAGGCGTTCACCGCGTCCGGGTTCACGACCTTCGCCACTCCCACGCGTCACTTCTCATCAACATGGGAGAAAGCCCATTGCTCCTCAAGGAACGGCTCGGGCATGAGAAGATACAGACCACGCTTGGGACATATGGGCACCTGTATCCCAATACCAACCAAGCAGTCGCAAAGAAGCTCACCGGCATCCTCAACTACAGTGAGCCGAAGACGAGCATCGCGAACTACACGAGCAACCAACACACGGCGGACTACCACCGTGCATGAGGAAGAAAAAACGGGTGCCCTCCCACCAAGAAGCAGCACCCGTCCGCGGCCCATAAACCGCTTTTTTATTGTATATTAAGACCACGCACTGTGCAATCAGTGTGCAATCGTGAAAACGGAGAGCCTTGAACCCCTTATAAACAAAGGGTTTGCGGCTCACCGGATTCTACTCAAACTCTATCGTTCCAGGCGGCTTGCCGGTGCAGTCGTAGAGCACTCGGTTAACGTGTTCCACCTCATTTACGATTCTTGTGGTTGCTCTTTCCAGAACTTCCCACGGCAGCTTAGCCGCTTCAGCAGTCATAAAGTCGCTGGTGAGCACGGCTCTTAAGGCGATGGCATAATCATATGTTCTGAAGTCGCCCATTACACCTACTGAACGCATGTTAGTCAGCGCAGCAAAGTACTGGCCGATATCCCTTGCGATGCCTGCCTTTTCCACCTCTTCACGGTAGATGGCATCTGCGTCCTGAACGATTTTAACCTTTTCCGGTGTAACTTCACCGATGATTCTTACTGCGAGGCCAGGACCTGGGAACGGCTGTCTATATACCAGGTACTCAGGAAGTCCCAGTTCAAGACCCGCCTTTCTAACCTCATCCTTAAAGAGCTCGCGAAGAGGCTCGATGATATCCTTAAAGTCCACATGTTCAGGAAGTCCGCCAACATTGTGGTGACTCTTGATTGTGGCACTGCTGCCAAGGCCGCTTTCCACGATGTCAGGATAGATTGTACCCTGTACCAGGAAATCAACGGCGCCTATTTTCTTAGCTTCCTCTTCAAATACTCTGATAAAGAGTTCGCCGATTATCTTTCTCTTCTTTTCAGGATCATCTACGCCGGCAAGAGCTTCATAAAATCTGTCCTGAGCGTTAACCCTGATGAAGTTAAGGTCGTAGTTGCCTTCCGGTCCGAAAACCGCTTCAACCTGATCGCCTTCGTCCTTTCTCAAAAGACCGTGGTCAACGAATACGCAAGTCAACTGCTTTCCTACCGCTTTACTCATCATTACCGCAGCAACAGAGCTGTCAACGCCGCCGGAAAGGGCGCAGAGCACTTTGCCGTCTCCCACCTGTTCCTTGATGTGCTTTATTGACTCTTCCACGAAGGAATCCATCTTCCAGTCACCGGAGCAGCCGCAAGCGTCCTTTACGAAGGCTTCGATAACCTTCATGCCTTCCACTGAGTGCATTACCTCCGGATGGAACTGAGTTGCGTAAAATCCCTTTTCAGGGCATTCCATAGCTGCCACAGGACAAACAGGTGTATGGGAAGTAACCTTAAAGCCTTCCGGTGCCTGCGAAATGTAGTCTGTGTGGCTCATCCACATTATGGTTTCCGGAGAAACGTTTTTAAAGAGTACGGAATTGCTGTCCGTTGCAACTGTTGTTTTTCCGTATTCGCTTACAGGCGCTGTCTCAACCTTTCCGTCCAGAGCATGGGCCATAAGTTGTGCTCCGTAGCAGATGCCGAGAACAGGGATGCCCAGTTCAAAAATTTCCTTGTCGTAAGGAAGGGCGCTGTCCCCGTAAACGCTGTTAGGGCCGCCTGTAAAGATGATGCCCTTAGGTGCCATCTCCTTTATCTTTTCAACGCTGAATGTATAAGGCTGAATTTCGGCATACACGTGCAGCTCTCTGACACGTCTTGCAATCAGCTGGTTGTACTGACCGCCGAAGTCCATTACCAGTATTTTTTCGTGTTTCATTTTTATCCCCTTATTATCACCAGAAGCCGCGGCAATATACCGCGGCCGCCTTAATATCCTATTTTATACCGGAAGAAGTTTCCTTTGTGATTACGTCATGGGCTCCGCCTTCCACGATGGAAGTTGCGGATACAATTGTAAGTTTTGCCTTCTTCTGAAGTTCTGGTATTGTCAGAACGCCGCAGTTGCACATTGTGGATTTAACCTTCTGCAGTGACTGCTTAACGTTGTCTGAAAGTGTTCCTGCATATGGTACATAGGAGTCAACGCCTTCTTCAAAGCTCAGCTTGGCATCGCCGCCCATGTCGTATCTCTGCCAGTTTCTAGCTCTTGCAGAACCTTCACCCCAGTATTCCTTAACATAGCTTCCGTTGAGGTTGATTTTCTGACCCGGCGCTTCTTCAAATCTTGCAAAGTATCTTCCCAGCATCAGGAAGTCAGCTCCCATGGCCAGAGCTAATGTCATGTGATAATCGTATACGATACCACCGTCGGAACAGATAGGAATGTAGATGCCTGTTTCTTCAAAGTATTCGTTTCTCGCTTTGGCAACATCCTGTACCGCTGAAGCCTGTCCGCGTCCGATACCCTTCTGCTCTCTTGTGATACAGATGGAACCGCCGCCGATACCGATCTTTATAAAGTCAGCACCTGCCTCTGCCAGGAATCTAAAGCCTTCGCCGTCAACTACGTTTCCGGCACCTATCTTAACGCTGTCGCCATACTTTTCTCTTACAAATTTAAGAGTTTCAGCCTGCCATTCGGAATAGCCTTCTGAAGAGTCGATGCACAGTATATCGGCTCCCGCATCCACCAGGGCAGGAATTCTTTCCTCGTAGTCCCTTGTGTTTACACCGGCTCCCACGATGTATCTCTTGTGCTCATCAAGGATTTCATTAGGATTTGCCTTATGGCTATCGTAGTCCTTTCTGAATACAAAATGTGTAAGTCTCTGATTATCGTCTATTACAGGAAGGGAGTTTAGTTTGTTGTCCCAGAGAATATCGTTGGCTTCGCTGAGAGTTGCTCCCGCCTTTGCATATATGAGTTTTTCAAAAGGAGTCATAAACTCTGACACTTTAGTATCCGGATCCATACGGCTTACTCTGTAGTCTCTGGAAGTTACAAGACCTACCAGCTTGCCTTCGGCTGTACCGTCTTCTGTTACCGCCGTTGTGCTGTGTCCTGTTCTTGCTTTGAGTTCCAGCAGATCTCTGAGGGTCTGGTCCGGTCTGATGTTAGCATCGGATGTTACGAATCCTGCCTTTGTAGACTTTGCCTTTCTTACCATTGCGGCCTGATCTTCTATGCTCTGAGAGCCGTAGATAAAGGATATGCCGCCTTCTTTAGCCAGTGCAACTGCCATCCTGTCATCGGATACCGCCTGCATTACAGCGGATACCAGAGGGATGTTCATGGTGAGCGCCGGCTCTTCGCCCTTTTTAAACTTTACAACAGGTGTCTTTAAAGATACGTTATCTGTTCTGCATTCCTTGGATGAGTAGCCAGGAATCAGCAGATATTCGTTGAAAGTTCTTGACGGTTCATTGAAAAACTGTGCCATGTGTCCTCCTTAATTTATATCCATTACTCAAATAACTTCTTTATTTATCTTTCCAAATCCACTCTTTCGTTAATAATTCATTTTATATGAAAAGACTGAAATTGTAAACAATTTAAAGACAATTCAGCGTTAAAATAATTCGTGACAACTGATAGTTTTTATTATATAAACAGAACGTTGTAAAATTTAATAGTTTATGAGGAAACGAAGGTCTTGCAAACAAGGCTCTGCTTTCTCTGGTAGTTCTTTACGGTTTTCATATCTTTGAGGTTTTCACAGGATTTATCGGTGTAATACGTGCCAACAAAAAGTCTTACCTGGCTTTGATACTCGGTCTGATTTTTTTGTTATGAATCTGTGGGAATTCTTTATCTACGCAAACGATGTGACACAGATAATACTGCACGCTATCACTTTGATTGTGCCGTATTACTACCTGCCTAACGCATTCAGAAACATCAGATCTTAATTTTAGGGTTATAGGACAAAAAATCGGGGATTTATTTCCCCGATTTTGGTCTTAATCTTTCTACTGAATCTTCATCTTTTCTCTTTTTCTTATCATGGAAATAGTAAGCAAACAGAATAACGCCTACCGCAATCAGTACTATTCCCACTATCTGATATGGTTGCATATTGTAAAACACCTCGTTTCTTTCATGAAATATCATTATCATGAAGCCTGCGACCAAAAACGGCCCCAAAGCAAAATAATCCTTTAAATTCTTTTTTCCGGTTATGAGAAGTATAAGACCATACATTCCCGATGCGGTTATTCCCATTAGGGCCCCTGTAACTGTTATTTTATATCCGCAAAAGAGTCCAACAGCTGCAGTTAACTTTATATCGCCGCCTCCGAATGCTCCCGGCACAATCACATTTGTCAAAAGCATAAAGATTGGAACAATCAGCATTCCTGCAAGCTCATCTGCAGGGCTGTCCATTGTAACTATGCCCGCTGCTAGGATTAGTAGATTCAGTCTATCCGGAAGCCTGCGAGTCTTAACATCTATAACCGCTTGAGCTATAAGCAATCCCGTTACAGCTGCAACAAGATATATATTATTCACTATTTATATACGTGAATGGTCCCCTTATCCGATAACCCCGACACTTGGCTTTCTTCTGCTGCCAGTTTAAGATTTTCCAGTATTTCTTCGGTAAATTCCTCGCCCGGACATATAAATGGTATTCCCGGTGGGTAAGGTATTACCGTAACTGCACTTACCCTGCCTTGGCATTTATCCAAAGCTATTTCTTCCGTTTCTTTTCCGTGTTCCTTTACAGGGCCGGGCTTTGGCAGTTTCCATGCTTTACGCTTTTCTTTGTACGGCATATCCGTTGCAATTTCTATCGCATCGTCTAACGCCGATAAAAGTTTTTCATAATCGCTACGCTCATTTCCCATGCCTGTCATGGCCATGAGAATGTCGCCTGTGTAAAGCTCAGAGTCTATACCTTTACTTCTCAGATATTCATCGAGAGCTTTGCCACTTACATTGCCACCAGCCACCTTTATGTTCAGTTTTGTCCTGTCCATATCCGGTCCGGAAATGACTTCTACCCCGTCAATGTCTTTGATTATTTTATAAAAAATATCCAGATTTTCCTTCCACTGACCAAATAACTCTTTGCCGTGACTTTTTATAAGCTCAGCATTTACAGCCAGAGATGCCATGAGAATATACGAAGGGCTCGTGCTCTGAAGCATATTCAGATTTTCCCTTAGCAGCCTTTGATTTACTCTATCCGATACCACATTGAGCAAAGCGCTCTGGGTGAAGCTACCCAGGGTCTTATGAATGCTGTTAATGACAATATCAGCACCGCCTGTTTCTGCAGATACAGGTAAATCTTCATTTAAGCCGTAGCCTTCAAATAGTTTAAGATGCGCTCCGTGGGCCTGATCCGTAATCAGTATCCTTTCTCGTTTGTGCACCTCATCTGCGATGGCTCTGACATCACTGCATACACCATAGTAGTTAGGGCTTGTAATAAGCACCGCCTGTATATCTTTATCCCTATCCAGAGCCTCTGCCACATCTTCGGGATTTATCTTACCCATAATCCCATAATCCTCATACATTTCCGGCTGAAGATATGCGGGCGTTATATTACCCAACTTGAGTGCCGAATATGCAGATCTATGGCTACCTCTGGACATAAGGATTTTTTTACCCGGCGCCGCCGAACTCAGCATCGCCGCCATAACGCCGGCGGTGCTGCCGTTGACCAGCAGGAAGCTCTTTTCAACTCCGTAAAGCTTCCTGTAGTCCTCCTCCAGCCCCTTTATAATGCCTTCCGGGCGGTGGAGGTTGTCGGCGCCGGCAATTTCCGTAATATCCATATCGGCGACAGTTGCCATATTCCCTAAAAATCTGTCATATCCAAAGCGTCTGTAAAGTCTGCCGCCCTTATGACCGGGCATATGAAAGGACACTCTGTCGCCCTTTGCGTGTTCTGTCAAAAATTCCAGTAAAGTCATTTTCTTACACACATCTGTAACTGTGTTATTTACTATTTAGTAATTTTGTCGCAGCCCATGTACTTTCTCAGAGCTTCAGGTATCACGATGGAGCCGTCAGCCTGCTGATAGTTTTCCATAACCGCTGCAACTGTTCTTCCTACTGCAAGGCCGGAACCATTGAGTGTATGAACAAATTCAGGCTTGCTCTTGGCATCTCTTCTAAATCTGATGTTAGCTCTTCTTGCCTGATAATCTTCAAAGTTTGAGCAGGAAGAAATTTCAACATATCTGCCGTAGCTTGGCATCCAAACTTCGATATCGTAAGTCTTTGCAGAGGAGAATCCTAGGTCGCCTGTGCTGAGAGTTACGACTCTATATGGAATTTCAAGAATCTGCAGCACTTCCTCTGCCGCATTAAGCAGGCTTTCCAGTTCGTCGTATGAAGTTTCAGGCTTTACGAATTTAACCAGCTCAACCTTGTTAAACTGATGCTGTCTTACAAGACCTCTTGTATCTCTACCTGCAGAGCCTGCTTCCTTTCTGAAGCATGGAGTATATGCAGTGTAGTAAAGAGGCAACTCTTCAGCTGTGAGGATTTCGCCGCTTCTCAAGTTAGTTACAGGTACTTCTGCAGTAGGAATCAGGAAGAAATCCTTTGCAGGTACATGGAACATATCGTCTTCAAACTTAGGAAGCTGACCTGTGCCTGTCATGGCATCTCTGTTTACCATGAATGGAGGCAGGAATTCAGTAAATCCGTGCTTTTCAGTGTGCAGATCCAGCATGAAGTTAACCAGGGATCTTTCCAGTCTGGAGCCTTTGCCCTTGTATACGGTAAATCTTGTTCCCGCAATTTTGGCTGCTCTTTCAAAGTCCAGAATGTCAAGATCTGTTCCCAGATCCCAGTGAGCCTTAAATTCAAAATCAAATTTTGTAGGTTCGCCTACCTTTTTGTATTCAACGTTGTCGCTGTCGTCTTTGCCGAAAGGAACATCTGAGGCCGGAGTGTTAGGTACATTGAGCAAAGCGTCTTTGAGTTCCGCTTCAACTTCCGCAACCTGTGCATCGTACTTCTTGATTTCGTCGGACAGTTCTTTCATTTCCGCCATAACAGCTGAAGTATCCTGTCCTTCCTTCTTCATCTTAGGTATTTCTCTGGAAACTGTGGACTGCTTGTTCTTCATCTGTTCAACTACAGACAGAAGTTCTCTTCTCTTTTTGTCCAGTTCAGGTATTCTGTCGATACCAAAGTCTCCCTGTCCTCTTCTTTCGACTGCCGCTTTGACTTCATCGAAATTTTCTCTGATTCTTTTAATATCCAGCATTTTTGTTCCCTCCGATCAAATATTTAAAGTTTACTAAAACAAGTTACGCTTGTACATCATGTACAGATAGTTCAGTTCTTCCACCTTATCATTCATTTCTATCTGAAGATCTGAAGCTGTCTGATAATCACCCGAATCAAGGGCCGTTATAATTCTTGCAAGCAGGCACGGTTCAGCCAGAGTGTTTTTGCCAAGATAATTTCTCAGCTTATCTATTCTGCTCCAGTATGCCACATCGTAGTCGGCACAGTCACCGTCAATGTGAAGCTTAACCGTACTTCTTATAAGGTCCATATTGTTTGGAATAATTCTGTTATGAAGCTCTGTGGCCCATCTGCTGAGCATTGCCTGTCTATAGGATTCCAGTGTCACATCGTTCATAACTCCTCCTACGCTGAGAACCTTGATTTTTTCATCCTGATCCTCATAGGCACAGAGGTTTTCCCACACAGTACGAGGTGCTCTGCCAAAGTATATATCTCTTTCAGCAGGAGTGTAGCTGTCATACACATTTTCTTCGCTTCTATATATTCTGTCTGTTTCCAGATAAAAATCCTCTTCTCCCATTTTCTTGGAAAGGGATTTTTCTAAATCCGCCGATGTCTTGCCATTTTCCAGAGCAACCTTGATACCGTCCAGCATTGCCATATATGCCGCAGCAACTATCAGATAAGTGTTTGCCGTAGGACATGGTCCTCTAAGCTCAAATCTTGTTGCCAGTGGATTGCCTATATCTCTGATAAGACCAAGCAGCACGGTTCTGTTTCTTGAAGGTGTGCTTGGATTGTGGCCCAGAGAAGTTACAACACATACAGGAGCCTCGTATCCAGGCTTAAGTCTGTTGAAGGCATCGTTATTAGGAGCCACAAAAGGATTTACTGCCTCATAGTTTTTCATAAGTCCCATAAGAGCCGCAAGGCCTACAGGAGAAGCAAAGTCCTTCTTCATATCCTTAGGACTGAACAGATTTGCAGGCTTTCCGTTTTTAAGCTTTGCGGAAACTCCAAGATGAGTATGTTCACCGCTTCCGGCTATGCCCGGCAAAGGCTTTGCCGCAAAGGTAACATCGAGGCCATGCACTCTAAATACATCTCTTACAATGTATTTAACCATGTTCTCGTTATCGGCAGCCTGAAGAGCCGTGGAATATTTCCAGTCGATTTCCAGCTGCTCCATGATATGGTCGTAATTTCCGGAATTGCTCATCTTGGCTTTAACGCCGCCGACTTCCTTATGACCCATTTCCACTTCAAAGCCATAGTGGTCTAAAAGGATGAGCACAGACTCAAGAGCCTTTCTTACAGGTCCCACAGTCCTCTTCCAGTACTGCTCCTTGAGCACCTGAGCTGTTGAAAGTTCTTCTCTATCAGTCTGGTCATCAGGAGTCTTTACCCAAAATTCCAGCTCCGTTGCCGATGTCAGCACTAGATGATCTATGTCATCCACGCTGTCTATCATCATATTTTCAAATACATAAGGATGCTGTCTCAAAGTGTCCATGAGCTGCTCTTCAAACACCCTTACAGCATTTCTGAGAACAACCCTTGATCCTACCTCTGCCACATCGTTATGAATCAGAAATGACGGTATTCTCAATGTACCCACAGGCAAACCGGTCTGTCTGTCTATGTTTATAAGGTTATGGTCCACATACCAGTTGACATCCTTATCGGGGATAATATCCACCTTGGCATTGTTTAGCACTGCGATATTAGGAAGCACAACCGATGAGCCGTCCGTCTGCACGCCGGAACTCATAAGCTTTTCAAAATCATCAAAGAAAGCCTTTACTGGAATCTTTTCATCGGTATCATTTCCGCTCATATCTATTCCCACAAGGGAAACAAACTTTACTTCCGGATGCTCTCCCAGTATCTTTTCCAAATCTTCCTTGCTGTGCTTTTCCGGTGGTATGCAGTAAAGCATTTTATCTAAATCGAAATTAAACATCAGACCCTCCTGTCTTTATTTTTCCAGTTCCTTAAGGTAACCTTCCAGTTCGTCCAGATATTCTCCGTATTTTGCCCAGTCGCCGCTTTCCTGTGCCTTCACGGCATTGTCAAAGGCATCGTTGGCCGACTGTATAAGTTCCGTCATGCTTGCCTTTCCTCCCGATGAGGAATCTTTGCTATCTGACGACGATCCTAAGGATGAATCCCTTTCCTCTATGGTGCCATCACCGAACAGAGAATTAAGGGCTTCTGCCAATGTCGGCTCGTAGGCTATCCTATCACCGTATACTACGATTACTCGCTTTACCTCAGGTATGGATGATTCCGAAGCCTCCAGGTAAACCGGTTCTACATAGAGCAGTGACTCTTCTATAGGGATAACGAACATGTTACCTCTGGAATACTTGGATCCCGAGCTGTTCCACAGGGAAAATTCCTTGGATATTTCCGGATCCTGGTCTATCTGAGCTTCAACCTGCTGAGGTCCATATACAACCTTGCTCTTTGGAAGCTGGTAGAGTATCAGCTCTCCGTAATTGTCTCCATCGTTACGGGCAACCATCAGGCCGGCCATGTTCTTTTTATCCTTTGGAGTAAACGGAACAGAGTTTACAAATTCCGCTTCGCTTTCTCCCGGAAGATTCATTATATAGTAGTTTGGCTCCATCTCCTTTTCTTCGGTGCCATATGTTTCCTTAGCTATATCCCACTGGTCCTCATTTAGATAGAACACCCTCACATCTTCCATGTGGTATCTGCTGTATACCTTTGCCTGGGTATCAAACAGCTGATTTGGATATCTCATATGAGCCTTGAGACCTTCTGGCATATCGTCTCCATCCTTAAACAGTTCCGGATAAATCTTGCTAAATGTTGTCGCTATAGGGTCTTCCTTATCGACCACATAATAGTCTACAGTTCCGTTGTATGCATCGATTATTACCTTAACGGAGTTTCTTACATAGTTTGTCTTTGTGTTATCCACATCGTAAGGCTCCGAATAAGGGAAATGAGTGCTTGTGGTATATGCATCTATTATCCAGTACAGCTTGCCGCCTTCAGTTACGATGTACGGATCGTTATCGTACTGCAGATATGGCATTATCTTTTGCACTCTGTCGGAAATATTTCTGTTTATGATAATTTTTGAATCCCCATCTATGTTTGGAGAAACCAGTATTTTAGGATTTTTTTCCTTGATGGTGAACATCAACCTGTTTATAAGATTGAGCTTTATACCCGCAGTTCCTTCATACTGGGTATACTTGTTTTCATCTCCGTCAGGATAGTCGAACTCATCTTCGTTTGTTCCGACTATGGCATATTCGTTTGTCATTTCTCCGAAATAGATTTCCGGTCTGTCTATGGAAATCTCTTCAACCTGTGAAGTCGGAGGAATGTTCTTTATAAGCATCTCCGGCTGACCGCTGGCCGTTATTTCATCAACCCTAGAGAGAGTGACACCGTAGCCGTGAGTATATTTAAGATGCTTGTTGAGCCATGTCTGACTTATCTTTTCTTCATCTATTTCCCTGGCGGAAAGGAATGTCTGGGTGTATTCGCCGTTAACCATATACCTGTCCACATCCACATCGTGGAAAGTATAATACTGTCTTATGGACTGGGTCTGATTGTAGAATGTCTCCGCCGGTTCATAGTCGTTTATTCTGATATTTGAGATGGTAGCCTGATTATTGGCTATATCTTCCCCTGTCAGTTCATCATTTGCTTCAAAGGACTGAACCTTTACATCTTCAAGGCCGTATGCCTTCTGAGTAAACTCAATGTTTCTTTCAAGATATTCGCTTTCTCTGGCGATTTCATCAGAAGAAACAACCAAACTCTGTACAGCATAGGCAGTACCTACACCAAGGAGATTAACCGCTATCATCACCACAGGTACAACGACTATCATCTTTAGCTTATGCTTTGCAACGCCGACGACAACCGAAACTGCACCTACTAGAGAAAGAACTATAAGCAATCTGTACATCCACAGTGTAATCGTAACATCTGTAAATCCCGCTCCGTATACGGCACCTCTGTGTCCGTAAAGCAGCTCAAACTGCTTAAGCAGAAAATGCACTGCCAGCATGATAAACAGCAGCGTGCCCATGATTGTTATCTGCTTTGAGGCAATTGTAAAGAGCCTCTTTATATTGTCACTGTCGATGGAGGTTTTCTTCTTTTCAACGCCTGAGCCGAAGTTTCCGACCTTATCAAAGATTCCTGCAAACTTTTCAAATGGTGTTCCCTTGAGATTTTCGGAAAATCCGCTTCCGCTGGATCCCTCCGAGTTGCTGCTCTTGGCTTCCGTACGATAAGCCTTACCGTCACGGAAAGTATAGCTGTATTCTCCATCTGAAAATCTGTCATATTCTTTGAAAGGATCTCCTCCCGGAGGAGTTCCTCCAGTGCTGCCTTCTTCTCCCTTGAACAACCTCGGATGTCTCGTACCCATGAGCACCATGTAGTACAGCACCGTAAATATCAAGAATGCTGCCAGCACTATTATTATCAGAGTGTTAAGCTGTCTTAAAAAGTCCAGCTTGAATATATAAAAGGAAACATCCAGTCCGAACAGCGGATCATCATATCCGAAATCGGTGCTGTTAAAAAACTGGAGTGCTGAAAACCACAGGAGAGTTACCGCAAAGAAGGTAACGATGGCACCGAATATCGCTGCCATCAGCCAGGATATTGCATTTATGCTCCTGCTTTCTTCAAAGTCGTTTGAAATAACCTTTTTATAATAACTTTTTTTGATAAGCTTAAAATATACATATGTAAGGAAGGTGATGACAATAAATGTCGGCACACCTATCTTAAGCTGCGTAAACAGCTTTGTAAAAAATACTCCTACATAGTCAAGCTCTTTAAACCACAGAAAGTCTGTGATAAATCCTATAAGTGCTACAAAGAGCACTAGCAGTATTACTATGGCAATAATGACTGCTTTAAGCTTTTTGTGGCCGCCTTTATGTCTCTCTTCCTTGGGCGGTCGCGTTTTTTTACTGAGTTTCAAGTTTTACCTCCTGCGCGGCTTATGCATCATATGCCGCTCTGACTACCAGGGATTTATCCTTTTCCCTGAATTCATATATCTTCTGAGACTGTTTGCCGTCTATTGTTTCGTTTACCCATACAAAGTAGGAATTGCCTGCCACTTTGATATCGCCTATTTCAAGCTGAGAAAAGTCGATATCTTTGTCGCTGCCGGCTTCTTCCTTTAACTGGTCTTCGATGCTGCTGGATTTTTCAACCATGGACATAACTTTGTTATCTGCATCGTTTATAAGCGCAAGCCTCTGGGACTCAAAGGCTATAACAGCTCCAACCAGTTCTTCGTCATAATAGTGACTGTTATCGCTGTCATCTGTATACCACAGATTGCTCTGGATATCCTTAGCATCGTTCAAGCCTGTGTCCTTGGCGTAATCTTTATTTTCATCGTAGGCTGCATCAGCGTTATATTTTATTGTGGCAATACCATCTTTATAGTTCTTGTCAATCTGAAGCTGAATCAGTCCTGTTTTATCTTCTACAAGGGAGTCCCTTCCTGCGGAAGCATCTGCATCTGCATCTTCATCCTCACCGGTAAAAAGGCTTACCACTTTGTAAGCAATGTTATCCATCTGCCTTGATATAACAGTATCCGGTAAAGCAATTCTCACAACGAGCAAAGCTGCTGTAATTACGATAATGATGCTCAGTATCCAAATGAGAATCTTGCTTCCTTTTCCCATCTTTTTCTTTTCGTCGTCATCATCGCTTTCAAAGAATTCCCTTGCCAGCTTTTCAGTGTCGTCATCCTTTTCTTCAGGCTTAACATTAGGCTCTATCACTATGCGAGCCGCTTCATCTGATTTGTCTTCTTTTTCTTCAGTTTCTTCTTCAGATGTAGCTTCCTTAACTTCTTTAGCTTCTTCCTTTTCGGCTTCCGCTGCTTCTTCGGATTTTTCCTCAGCAGGCTTTTTATCCTCATCAGCCTTCGCTTCTGTTTCTACTGGAGAAGCTTCCTCTTCTGCAGATTCATCTAAATCCTCTGCTTTTTCCTGTTCAGCTAAAACATCTGCTAAAGATTCTTCTGCCTGAGGTTCAAAGACAACCTTTGACTTTGTTCCCTCAAGTTCTTCGGCTGGAATACCGCCTTCATCGTCAGCCAGTGCTTCTGCAACTGCCTGTTCCTCTTCCTTTTCCTCTTTATCATCTTCAGGAACAAAGAAAGGATCATCGAAAAAGAGAGTTCTGGCTTTAACCATTTCCTCCAGCTGCGTAGTTCCCTCTACAGCTGTTCCTCTCTCAACATCCATAAATCCAGCGATATCTTCTTCAAATCCGCCCGGTTCCAGTTTGTTTTCGATTCGTTCATATTCCTTATCGAGCAGCTTCTGGAATTCCTCCTTCTTTCTGTTAAAGGTATAGAATTTATCAATCTGCTTCTTTTCTTCGTTTATATTTGCTCCTGTAAGAGTCTCAACGGCCTTCGGTGCTATTTCATCAAAAAGGCTTCCTGCTTTACCTAAAGCTTCTGTACCTACAACACCTGCTGCAGCTGCCGCAATCTTTTCACTGCTTTCGTCCTTATCAGGTTCACTGCTCTTTTCTTCGGTTGCTTCCTCTTCCTGGTAGGAAATTTCTGCTTCGCTTACAGGCTCTTGCTCTTCTGAGTCCAGTTCCTCTGTATCGGCTATTACCGATGTCATCTGAGGCTCATCCACAATTACCTTTTCAACCTTGACACCATTGTCTCCAGAATCCACAACTTCAATTGCGATGCCGCTGCCTGAAGGCTGCTCAATATCAACGATACGGTCATCGGTCTGAAGTTCTGTCATAACAGGTGCGGTATTTCTGGTTACAACTGTCTTGTCTTCTTCATTTCTATTTTTAGCCTGTTCACGGGCACCATGGTCCTTAAATACATCTAAAATTTCCAGGCCGTCATCCTTTGAGGATTCGTCTGTGCCGGAGCTTCCGCTCATAAATTCGGCCATGCTCTTTTCAAAGGCTTCCTGTTCTCTTTGTATTTCCTTATGAAGGAACATGTCTTCGCTCCTCCATCGGATTTCAGTATCATCGGTTTTTTTAGGCTCCCCAGTAGGAAATTCCTTTACATCCCAAACAATGTCATCCACTGGAGACATCACCTTTACGCTTTCCTTTTTCTCGGTAGCCTTTTCTCCTGTTCCCGTCATGCCCTTATCAGGTGTGAAGGCAGGAAAAGTTTTAGGTGCCGCCGGCGCCTCTACCTTTGCTCCGCAATTGCTGCAAAAATTTTCATTTCCCGTTAAAAATTGTCCGCAATTTTTACAGTACATATTCCCTCCGTCATCAGTCGTCTATAAGACTTTCTATTTCCTCTCTGCTATACACTCTTCCGCTTTTGGCTGTATTGCCTGGCTGTCTGCCGATGGTAGGAGAAAGCTTTTTGCTATCCTCAATCATCATTTTACGTATTTCTTCCATAACATCAGGTCCATCGTATTCGTCGTCATCTTCTTCAACCACAGCAGTCTTTACCGCTTTTGCAGGTTCTCCGGTCTCTGCAGGCTTTTCACCGCCGGCCTTTTCCGAAGTCTTTGAGGAAGCCTTAGCGGCTTTCTTTCTTTCCGTTTCAACCTGCTCTGCCAGATACTCTATGTATTCACATTGCTGTGGTGTAAGCTTGCTATCAATTTGCTTTAATGTTCTATTTCTTCGGCTTGATTTTACAAACCAAGCAATCAAACCGATAAAGACCATAAGTGCGATAACAACTACACTTATCGCTACTACAAGATCTACTCTGTCTATATTTAATGTCAGATGTATGCTGCCCATAAATTAAACCTTCCTTATATAACCCACTTATCCGTCTTATAGATAAACTACACATCATTATACTATATGGAAATTTTCAATGCAATCAAATGACCTTTAAAACAATAGGTTTTTATTAAATTTTATATTGACAACCGTTCCCATTGGTGGTAAACTTTCTCTTGCGTTACAATTGAAACAGATGTGCACCATTAGCTCAGCTGGTAGAGCACCTGACTCTTAATCAGGGTGTCCGGGGTTCGAGCCCCCGATGGTGTACCAAGAGAATCCTCAAATGCATTGAAAACAGGGCGTTTGAGGATTTTTATTTTTTGAGATTTGTTTACATAATGTCCATCTTCCCACAAATCTTCCCACAAGGTGGTTGCATGAACAGTAATAAACTGGCAATGACGGTAGAGGAGGCGGCAGAATATACGGGAATCGGCAGGAACACCATGAGGCAGCTCATAGAATGGAAAGCCATGCCTGTTCTGAAGGTGGGAAGAAAGATACTCATACCGACTGATGTTCTCATAAAATTCATATCGCTGAATCAAAATGTAAATCTCAGAGACAAAAGGGAGATCCACAAGATCTCATAGGCAAGGGGATGATCGATTGAGCAGACAGAAAAACAATTTTTCTTCAGGAAGTCCAATAGTCGATCAGATGTACGGGATGGAGATCACGGGCAATGTCATTCCGCTTAACTGGTTCAAAACTATAACGACAGCTAACGGCAAACCAAACAGCACAGCCATCATACTGCTGAGTGACATTGTCTACTGGTACCGTCCAAAGATATTGAGGGATGAGGCAACAGGAGAATTTATCGGGATAAAAAAGCGCTTTAAAGCAGACCTTCTGCAGCGAAGCTACAGGCAGTTTTCAGAGCAGTTCGGATACTCCAAAAGACAGGTCACGGAAGCAATAAAGGCGCTGGAGGCCCTCGGAGTCATCAGAAGGGAGTTCAGGACGGTATCGACAAACATGCAGAAGCTGAGCAATGTCCTGTATATAGAATTGTTCCCCGACAAGCTCATGGAGCTCACTTATCCGGAGAAAACAGGGGGCGACATATCACTTTCAACTGTGATACCTATCACTTTAAAAAGTGAAAGGGTATCACATATTTCCGATATTGATATGACTGAAAACCACCATACAAATACAGAGAACACAACAGAGAATATTATTACAAAAGACTATCCACTTCCGGCTGAGGCGGCCGCTGTTTTCAAAGATCAGATCCATTATGAAGCTCTCATATCCGATCTGCCCTTTAAGAAAACTGCGGTAGATGAGCTCGTAAACATCGCGGCAGAAGTGCTTACAAGCAGCAAAAAAACGATCCGAGTAAACAAGGAAGAGCGGCCGACTTCCCAGGTAAAGGAGCGGTTCCGCAAGCTCAACATCGAGCATATAAAATATGTTCTCGATGAACTCAGCCGCTGTAAATCCGATGTGGCACATATGCGAGCCTTCCTGATAACGCTGATGTACAACGCTCCTGCGACAATAGACAGCTACTACACAGCCAAAGTGAATCACGACATGATGCACGCAGAAAAACAATGAGCTCTGCGTGCATATTTGTTAGCAAGCACTGCATTTATACTCCTGCCGGAGCGAAAATGCATAAGTCAGGAGAACCTGAAACCCTATCAATTTTTAAAACTCCTTTGCATAAAAAAACGAACGCAGCCAATTATCGCTGCGCTCGTCCTATAACTCCATAATCAATATATCCGGATATCTAGTTTCATTCATGCAATACTAAAATCTCTTATTGCTCTCTCCTCCTGTATATCCCGGTGCCTACTGCTCCTGCCGCTGCCAGTATCGCAAGTCCTGCATAAAGTGCAATATTGAAGTCATCTCCTGTCTGTGCAGATGAGTCAGCAGCAGCCTTGATGGTAAACTCCGTGGTTGCCGTTCCCGTATCAGAAACGATTGCCAGCGTGTGTTTGCCCACGGTCAATGTTTCCAAATACTCAGCTTTCAAGGTTACTATGGTGCTACCTTCCTTTACTGTATAGTTGGCAGGATCAAGATCATTACCGTCTACCTGGACTTTCTGGAAATCAGTAAAGGCAGCGTTGGAAGTAAAGGAGAGTCCGTCATTTGTGCCTTTCTTCCATGTTCCGTTTGCTCCGGCTGTAATAACAGTCTTAAATGTACTGTCAATATATCCGCAAACTGTGCATTTGCCGTCTGCAAACTTATGGCCTGTTGCTTTAATCACCGTATCGGCAAGTGCAACTTCCGTTTTGCCATCAGCATCGGCAAAACATTTGTCACATTCACTGCAGGTCCAGTACGCCGTGTTGCCGTTTTCGGTGCAGGTGGCAGCTTTTTCTTCTGTCTTGGTCAGCTTGTGCGGAACAAGGTCTCCGTACTCCTCGCCGCAAAGGGCGCATACTGCTTTTGCGGTACAGGTGGCTGTGCCGCCGGTATGGCTGTCGCAGGCAATGGCACCGTCGTTAACGACAAGCTCACCCAGCAGCTCGATCTGACCGTGATTTGTAAAGGTCACGCCGTTCGGCACTGTAATGGATGAATCTTCCGGAATAGAAAGCTGCATATCTTCACTGACTGTCACACTGCCGGGAAGCGTAAGCGAGCCGCTTACAGAGCCCTTGTTGTTTAAAAATACAGCGCTGTCGGAGCTGGTGTATTCCGGGCTGACCATAGACCCGAAAGTCTCGACCCAGCTGCCGCTGATTGCAACTCCGCCGCTCTGGCCACGGATCGCATCCCATTCATCGTTAGCAGTAACTTTTGCTATGGAATTTTGAATCTCAATCGCTCCGCCGGAAGACCAAATACCTATGCTGCCGGCGCTTTTAACCGTTACATCAGAATGATCGGTAATATCAATATTGTCGTCTGCTTGAAGAGCAACAGAAGATCCAGAAAATGATTCTGCTTTTACGGTCGATCCGCTGATGGAAATGGTTCCGAGCATCGCATAAACTGCGTTTGAGCTCTTGGAGTAAAGCGTTACATCGCTTCCGTTGGATATTGTAATGTTACCGAAAGTTGATGATAAGTCGTTTCCCGTCCAAATTGCCGAAGAACCTTCCGAATCGGCCTTTGCCTCAACCGTGGAATTGCTGATAGATATTTCGCTATCCGACCTGATCGCAGCATAATAATCCGTATATTGTTGTGCGTATACCGTACTGTCTTCTATTTCAATTCCGGCATTTCCAATGATCGGGTGATGTGATACATCGGTAGCATCAATATATGCGCCGTTTTTAATCGACAGCACCCCGCCGGCCTGAATACCCACACCCGTAAAATTATCTGCGCCTTTTGCAGTAACGTCAATGTCAGCGCCGTCGATTGTGATATCAGCGCCAGCTATAGGGATTCCAATTCCATAATATGTGCAGTCAATGGTCAGCGAATCGCCGGTTATCGTAAGCGCACCGGCGTTCGTTCCGCGAATACCGCAGGTGTCAGAAGTGATCGTATTTTCACCAACCAGCTTGATGTTCAAATCTCCGTCAAACAGAATTGCGCCCGCACTATTGTTATCGCTATTTTGCTGGTAGTTTATCTCTGCGTTATCCAAAGTCAGTGTATTGGTATCAGGATCATAGGTTGCCGTTCCGCTTCCGCACGAAACTGTATGGTTCACACTGTTCAGAATTTCAGTTCCGTTTACCTGAATAGTGGTCGGGGCAACAGGTTCCGCCGCAAAGACTGTTGCAGGCATCAGGCCAACAATAAGCATTAGCGACAGCATCACCGTCAATACCCGGCTGCGTATTTTGTGTTTCATAGGTTTTCCTCCTTCGTTTTACTTTCTTTTACAAACAACTTCAATGATGTGCGTATTGCCTCCAGCTGTAGCCTCAGATACTCTTCGTCCTCAAACAGCGCATAATGTACGCAGGCACGGACGAAGATATACGTCATGCCCCGGATGAAGCCCACCGGCATACCGAGCTTTTGGGAAAGCTGTACGGCATATTCGTAATAGCGCGCATTTACACCTTTGAAAAATTCCTTGCCGTATTCCCGGTATTTAGGGCTTGCATACACCTGATACATAAAGCGATATTTTTTCCCGTGCAGCTTTGCTGTAAGATATGGCATCTCACGCAGGAAGCGTTCAATATCCTCAACGCTTGTCGGCGCTTTCGCCATGAAATCATCTTCCACCTTTGCCATGCAGTGAGCGGTGGCCTCGATGACTATATTATCTTTGCTGTCGAAATAGTACAGCAGATTTCCGTTAGTCACACCGCAGGCATCGGCCAGCATTTTCAGACCAGTATTTTCCAGCCCGTTTTCGCAGAAAACATCAAAGCAGGTTTCCAGGAAGGCAACACGCCGCGCCGGTATTCCTTTTTCTTCTGCCATAAAACCCCTCCCTTCGTTTCTGATTGACCAAGCAGTGAGTATGTGGTTAAAAAAATTTTCAGTCCGCCGGAAACGAAAAAAGACGCATCCCACCTGTATGAAAACGGGCGGAATACGCCTTCCGTTTTTGTGCAGTTTTCAGCTTGACATGAAAAAAGGACAGAGTTACGCCTTGCTTGCTGGGTTGCTAAAATTGTCCTTTCTGCTGTCATCATCTGTCAATACCTCATTACATATCTCTCCATAATAATATATATTGTATCAAAAAACGATTGATTTTTCAACATTTTTTTACATATATGAGCCTATCCGCCACATAAATACAAAGGTCTTGCTCAACACCTTCTCAAACAAGACCTTTATCATTTTTTTATTCCGCCTTCTAAACTAACAGATATTATTGTCAACTCATCCGTGCTATTTATATCTGCATAACTGATTAGCTGTATTGAAGACAAGCTATGCATGTTTTCTTCTGAACCTCCCAAATCAGGATAAAATTAACCTTCACATTTCTTATAACTTATCATTGCTGTTTCCTCCTCATATCTATAAATTCTTCCCACAAAGCGCTCTGTTTTTGAATAATAATTATAAAATATCTTTAAATTTCATTTCGTGTTATGATATCCACCATCCGTTGAATTTTCAACGATTATCGCAGATAATATAACACGCGATATGAAGTGGTAAGACGGTATGCAAACGCCCAAGGTCCGCAGGGTGTCCGGGGTTCGAGCCCCCGATGGTGTACCAAATAAAAAATTAGCAGGCAGCGTCTGCTATTTTTTTATTTTTGTTATTGTATGTCAAAGGGGCGAAGCCGTCAGTGAGGCAGTCCTGTGAACTGCCGAACAGGCTTTGGGTTCAAGGCGACCGGGCGGGGAGTCGATGAACGGCGGATTGCGAAGCAATACGCAAAGCCCCCGATGGTGTACCAAATGAAAAAATAGCAGGTCATAGGGCCTGTTATTTTTTATTGATATTATCTGTTGACTTTACCTATTTCAAGTGTACAATAGAGTATCATATGGACTGTGTAAATGGAGCACAATATATATGTAAGAAAAATTCAGAAAGAAGGTGACTGTCACGGGCAATCTGGCGGCAGAACTCACTCGGGAACTGAACACCGAAACATTGTTTACCATCCCGGTGCTGGGAGGCATTCCAATAAACGAATCAACTGTAATAACCTGGATAATCATGGCGATACTGGTGATCGCCTCTATTTTATTGACAAGAAATCTTAAAGTTGAAAATCCGGGCAAGGTACAGCTTCTTTTGGAATCTGGCATCCAGTGGGTATACGACTTCTTTGACGACATATACGGTAAGCAAAACCGAGGATACACACCGTACCTTATGACGGTTTTGGTATTTTTGGCATTTTCCAACACCTTTATGGTGCTGTTGGGATTCAAACCGCCGACAAAAGACCTTAATGTCACCGTGGCACTGGCACTTATAAGTTTGTTTCTTATCGAAACAGCCGGTATGCGTCGCAAAGGTATCAAGGGTTACATCAAGCATTTTACGGAACCGGTGGCAATGATAACCCCAATTAACATATTGGAAATCGCCATCAGACCGATGTCCCTTTGCATGCGACTTTTCGGTAATGTATTCGGCGCCTTTGTCGTTATGGAGCTTATAAAGCTGATAGCACCAGTTATAATACCGATACCTTTCAGCATGTTCTTTGACATATTCGACGGACTTTTGCAGGCATACATATTCGTATTCCTGACAGCAATATTTATGAATAACGAAATGGAAGACTAACTCAAGATAAAACCAATGTAATTTAAGGAGGAAACATCATGAACGCACTTATGGCAATCGGAGCGGGAATCGCCGTTCTCACAGGATTTGGTGCAGGTATCGGTATCGGTATCGCATCCGGTAAAGCATCAGAGGCAATCGCTCGCCAGCCGGAGGCAGAAAAGAAAATTAACAAGACATTCATTTTGGGTGCCGCTCTTGCGGAAGCTACAGCCATCTACGGCCTTATAATTGCCCTTATCATTATCCTTGTTAAATAATCGAGCAATAGGGAAAGGCGGAAACAACATATGATCAGTGTAGATATAAATCTGCTGTTTGCCATCATAAATATAATTGTGCTTTTCCTTCTGCTCAGAAAATTTCTCATTAAGCCTGTACGCAACATCATGGAAAAGCGTGACGAAATGATACGCTCAGGTCTGGAAAACGCCAGAAAAAGTCAGAGTGACGCTGAACTTATGAAGCAGGAATATGAGGAAAAGCTGAAAAATGCCGGTGATATTTCCGCGGGCATTATTTCCGATGCAAAGAAAGAAGCTGAAGCAAGGTCTAAAAATATACTTGATGAGGCCAATGCAAAAGCCGACAACATTCTGAGCAGCGCCAGAGAAAATGCCGAAACCGCAAAAATTAAAGCCGTCAGTGAAGCTAAGGAACAGATTGCCGATCTTGCGGCTGAAATGGCCAGAAAGCTTGTTACGACTTCTAAGGATTCAAATTTTGATTCCGGCGAGTACGACCGTTTCATAAGAGAGACAGGTGACGACGATGACGGAAATTAATGCCATCAGATACAGTGTTCCGGCCATGCGGTATGCAGATGCAATCTGTGAGATGGGTATCAGCAGAGAACAGCTGGAAAATCTGGAAAACATATTTCGTGACAATCCCGATTTTTTCAACGCCATGTCAAATCCGGTGATTTCCATACAGGATAAGCACAATGTACTGGACAAAATCATCGATGACGATTTTTGCAAGCGGTTCCTAAAGGTATTGTGTGATAATAGATCCTTTAGACTTCTCTTTGAGATAACCGGCTATGCCAGAGAGCTTTTGATGAGCAAGGAGCGCAAGCTTATTGCATACCTTAGGTATGTCACCGCACCTAGCGAAAAGCAGCTTGAAAACATGGAAAAGCTTATCTGTGAAAAGCATAATTGCTCCGGTGTAGAGTGGGAAATGACAGAGGATCCGTCCCTCATCGGAGGCTTTATTCTCACGGTGGACGGCATTACCTATGACCGCAGCATAGACGGAAGACTCAAGAATATGACCCGGAACCTGACCGGAAGGAGGTAGACCTTTGAGCATAATCAATTCTGATGAAATAATATCGATAATTAAAGAAGAAATAGAAAACTACGATGAAGTCAGCCGCGAATACGAAACAGGCACCGTAATTGCCGTAGGCGACGGCATCGCTACAATATATGGTTTGGACAACGCCATGTATGGCGAAATCCTCACCTTTGAAAACGGCCTGAAAGGCATCGTTCAGAACATCGAGGAAAAGGCTGTAGGCTGCATACTTTTTGGTGATGAATCAGAAATCCGCGAAGGAACAGGAGTATTCAGAACTGGAAAGAGAGCCGGCATACCAGTAGGCGAAGAATTCATAGGCAGAATTATTGATCCTCTCGGTTCACCTATCGACGGCAAAGGACCAATCGAGACAGAAAAATACAGACCTATAGAAAACGAAGCTCCGGGTATTGTTGACAGACTTTCCGTTGGTGTGCCTCTGGAAACGGGCATACTTGCAATAGACTCCATGTTTCCTATAGGCCGTGGACAGCGTGAACTTATAATCGGCGACAGACAGACAGGCAAAACCTCCATCGCCGCCGATACCATAATAAACCAGAAGGGCAAGGATGTTATATGCATATATACATCCATAGGTCAGAAGGTATCAACCATAGCCCAGCTGGCAGACAACTTCCGTAAAACCGGAGCTATGGATTACACCATCATGGTGTGTGCCGGAGCCGGTGACTGTGCACCGCTTCAGTATGTTGCACCGTATGCTGCAACAGCACTGGCAGAATATTTCATGTACGAAGGAAAGGACGTGCTGATAGTCTACGACGACCTTTCAAAGCACGCCGTTGCTTACCGTGCCATATCCCTGCTTTTAGGCAGAAGCCCGGGACGAGAAGCATATCCGGGAGATGTATTCTATCTGCATTCGAGACTTCTTGAGCGCAGCAGCAGACTTTCACCGGAAGCCGGAGGCGGCTCCATAACAGCTTTGCCTATTATAGAAACCCAGGCCGGTGACGTTTCTGCGTACATACCAACAAATGTAATTTCCATAACAGACGGACAGCTCTTCCTGGAAACATCCCTTTTCAATGCCGGTATGCGTCCGGCCCTCAATGTAGGTCTTTCCGTTTCCCGTGTAGGCGGAAATGCCCAGAGCAAGGCTATGAAAAAGGCTTCGGGAAGTATCCGTATAGATTTGGCCCAGGCAAGAGAGCTGGAATCCTTTACCCAGTTCAGCTCTGATTTGGACGATGATACAAAGCGTCGTCTTAAATACGGGCAATGCCTCACCCAGCTGCTAAAGCAGCCTTTGGGAGAACATCTTTCGATGCCGCAGCAGGTTATAACCCTATGCACGGTTTCAAACGGTATATTTAATGATGTAAATACCGAAGATGTAAAATCATTTCAGGCAGATCTGTTAGCCTACTTTGAAAATGAACACAAGGATCTTGTCGACGAGATAGCATCCACCGGCGAACTGTCCGATGATCTTAAATCAAGGATAATAGAAGCCGCAGAAAAATATAGGAGCAGCCATGTCTAATTCAAAGGAAATAAAGGAAAGGATGGCAGGCATTCGTGAAACCATGAAAATCACCAATGCCATGTATCTGATCTCCTCATCAAAAATGAAACAGGCAAAACAAAAGCTGGCAGAAACCGAGCCATTCTTTTTCGCCATGCAAAGAGAAATTTCAAAGATTCTCTCCTACTGGCCGGAAACAGGCGGCATCTATTTTAACGGCCGCAGGCGAGTTTCCGAAGAGGAAAAGAAAATTGGCATCGTTGTGATAACTGCAGACAAAGGTCTTGCCGGCTCATATAACCACAATGTTATCAAGGCCGCCGAAGAGCTGATTGCAGGCCCGGGAAGCGACCGCCTCTTTGTACTGGGTGAAATAGGCAGACACTATTTTGACACCCACTACAATAATGATGAAAGCGGATTGACCATAGATACCGATTTTCGTTACACGGTTCAAGATCCGAATCTTTCAAGGGCGAGAAGGATAGCCGGAAGGCTTTTGGAGCTGTATACGACAGGAGAGCTTGACGAAATCCATGTGATATACACAAAAATGGAAAACCCTGTAAAAGCGGAAACCATCAGCACCATGCTGCTTCCCCTGCAAAAATCGGGCTTTGACGAGCATCAGCCGGAAAGCCAACGAATCCCGACCTTTTACCCATCGGCAGAGGATGTTTTAAACAGCATAGTTCCAAACTACTTTTTAGGAATAATCTACGGCTGCCTTGTGGAATCATATTACAGCGAACACAATGCGCGAATGATGGCAATGCAAAACGCCACCGACAGCGCCAAGGACATGCTCGATGAACTGAGCATGACATATAACAGAGTCCGCCAGGCGGATATTACTCAAGAACTTACAGAAGTCTGCGCCGGAGCGAAAGCGCAGCAAAGGAAGTGAAAAATTGGAAAGCAAAGGAAAGATATTACAGGTCATGGGGCCTGTTGTAGACGTAAAATTTGAACACAGAGACGAGCTTCCTAATATAAACAACGCATTGGAAGTTGATAACGACGGCAAAAGATGCGTTATGGAAGTGGCTCAGCACATAGGAAACAATGTGGCGCGATGCATCATGCTACAGTCCAGTGATGGACTTTATAAAGGCATGGAAGTTATAAATACAGGCGCAGGCATCAAGGTTCCCGTGGGAGAAGAGACCTTAGGCCGACTCTTTAACGTGCTTGGAGAAACCATCGACAGAAAAGAGTCCCTCCCTGAAGACATTAAAAAGTCTCCAATCCATAGAGACCCACCTGCCTTTGTAGACCAAAACCCTGCAGTGGAAGTTTTGGAAACAGGCATAAAGGTTATTGACCTTCTGACACCTTACGCAAAGGGCGGTAAAATCGGTCTTTTCGGAGGTGCCGGCGTAGGTAAAACAGTTCTCATTCAGGAGCTCATCCACAACATCGCCACAGAACACGGCGGATATTCCATATTTACCGGCGTAGGAGAGCGTTCCCGTGAAGGTAACGACCTGTGGACGGAAATGAGCGAATCCGGAGTAATCGAAAAGACAGCTCTCGTTTTCGGTCAGATGAACGAACCTCCGGGAGCAAGAATGAGAGTGGCCGAAACGGGTCTTACCATGGCAGAATACTTCCGTGACCAGATGCACCAAAATGTGCTGCTGTTCATAGACAACATATTCAGATTTGTACAGGCAGGTTCCGAAGTTTCCGCCCTTTTAGGCAGAATGCCTTCGGCAGTGGGATACCAGCCTACTTTGGCAAATGAAATGGGCGCCCTTCAGGAGAGAATCACCTCAACTAAGGACGGTTCTGTAACTTCCGTGCAGGCAGTATATGTGCCAGCCGACGACCTGACCGACCCTGCCCCTGCTACAACCTTTACACATCTGGATGCCACAACGGTACTTTCTAGAAAGATCGTAGAACAGGGTATATATCCAGCCGTGGATCCTCTAGAATCCACTTCCAGAATACTGGAAGCAGACATCGTTGGAGAAACCCACTATAAGGTTGCACGAAAGGTGCAGGAAATACTGCAAAAATATAAAGAGCTCCAGGACATCATAGCCATCCTCGGTATGGAAGAACTTTCCGATGAGGATAAGCTCACCGTTGCAAGGGCAAGAAAAATCCAGAGATTTCTTTCACAGCCGTTCTCCGTGGCGGAGCAGTTTACTGGAACTCCAGGAAAATATGTTCCGATTGAAGAAACAGTGCGCGGATTTAAGGCTATCATAGATGGAGAAATGGACGAATATCCTGAAGGTGCTTTCTTTAATGTGGGCACCATCGAGGATGTAATCGAAAAGGCAAAACAGACAAAGTAAATTCAAGGAGATAAACCATGAATACCTTTTCACTTAAAATATATGCTTCCAACAAGGTCTTTTACGAGGGAGAAGCCATAAGTCTGACCCTTCCTACCATAGACGGAGAAATAGGCATTTTGGCAAACCACGAGGACATGATTATCGGCATAGAGGTCGGCGAGCTTCGCATGACCACTCCCGACGAAAAGGTCACTATAGCCGCTGTTTCCCAGGGCTTTGCGGAAATCATCGGAAACGAAGTCAACGTTCTGGTGTCCACAGCCGAGCTGCCTGAGGAAATTGATATACGCAGAGCAGAGGAGGCTGCTGAAAGAGCAGAAGAACATCTGCGTCAAAAGAAAAGCATTCAGGAATACTACTCTTCCCAGGCTTCTCTTGCAAGAGCCATGAACAGGCTTAAGCTTTCAAAAAACCGCGGAAGAAAAATTTAAAATCGTGATTAAAACTCCTATTTCGTGGTAGTTATATTGACATAGGAAAGTTATTTCACCAATAGAGATAAATGGAAAAGAGGAACAATTATGAAATATGTTTGTGAAGTATGCGGATATGTATACGATGAAGAAGTTGAAGGCGTAAAGTTTGAAGATCTGCCGGACGATTATGAGTGTCCGCTGTGCAGCGTAGGCAAAGATCAGTTTGCGCCGGAAGAATAATCTTAGTAAATAGGGTTTTACCCGATTTCAGAAGACCTTAAACCGGGTCTTCTTTTTTTATTCAAAAGCGACTATAATATTCACATAAAGCCATTGCAATTTAAACTTAACAGCGAGGTTATAAAATGTCATCAAAACTCTACAACCTGCCTTTTACCATTGAAGGCACAAAATCAGATATAACTTACACCCCAAAGGATTTTAAGAAAAAGAGCATAAAAAAGGACGACTTCAAGGGCGCATACATAATTTTCGACCTCACCACCGGCCAGAACTATGTGGGCTCTTCAAGGAAAGTTAAAAAGGCTTTGTTCAAAATCTTTAAGGGCAAAAACTCATCCATGGCAGAGGTCTATTACGGTTGGAAGGCCGGTCACGAAGTCACCATCCAGGCCGTTGATATAAAGGATACCGATTACCGTTTTGTGCGCAATCTAAGAAAGGGGCTTCGACGCATAGTTGCCAAATACGAGAAGGCCTTAGCTAAGGAAATTAAAAAGCTGAACATATCAGACGATAATGAATAAAAAATAAATTATCCATCGGAGGCTACCATGGCAAACAACAATCTTACCAGTGAATGGAAACGCCTTGCGGCAAAGGAAAAACGCTTTTTAGAAAAAAGAGCAGAAAAAACCGATTCCCTTTTAAATCAGAAGCTGGCAGAAAAGGTTCCAGACAAGCTCCAGGAAACCCTTGATGCTGCTTTTGCCAAGGCATTTCATGTCATATTTGATAAAGGAACTGACTATATAGAAAAGACATATAACAAAGAAACATTAGAGCATGAGCACCAGGTGGATATGTATGCGGCAGAACTCCGACAGGACAAAAAGGCTCTTCGTAATTTCTCAAAGAAAGCCTCTGCCACAGGCAGGAAAAACATCCTTATTTCCGGCGCCGCCGGTATCGGAATGGGACTTGTTGGCGTAGGCTTACCGGATATTCCCGTGTTTACCGGTATGCTTCTGAAAAACATATACGAGATAGCCTTACAGTATGGATTTGAATACGAATCTGAGGAAGAGCGTTACTTTATACTCAGACTAATCGAGGGCTCTCTTTCCTACGGCGACGATATCGTTGCCATAAACCGCGAACTAAACGAATATATTTATTCTTTAGAAATCCCAAAGGATTACGATAAGGAAGATCAGATCAAAAAAACTTCTGCGGCATTGTCTTCAGAGCTGTTGTATATGAAATTCCTTCAAGGCATTCCTATAGTTGGTGCCGTCGGAGGCGCATATGATGTCATCTACATGAAAAAGGTAAATGATTATGCTAAGCTTAAATACAACAGACGATTTCTTGAAGGACAGCTTTTAGGAAGCGATACATTTTAATAATTTATGAAAAAAGACTCCGCAACACGTTTGCGGGTTATAGGACAAAAAGTGTTGATAAAAACCGCTATAGCTATTGAATTTTCAACGGCTATGGCGGTTTTAAGTTGTTTTTGACAACTTATAGGGTGGACAAAAAGTGTTGATAAAATTCGTTGAAAAGATTGAAAATTCAATGCAAATTCACAATATATCTTCTTAGAAATCAACATGTTACGATCGACAACTCAGCAAAGCAGTTAAAGATATTCTTGAAATGGTTATTTAGTAAGCAAACTAAAAGGGAGATGCCCGGCGAAGGTAGAACTTTTAGAAGGAAAACATCAATGTTTTGGGATATTT
>OGWU01000252.1_pt1 | contig 36254 bp, 47 predicted proteins | sample 1576071 | NCBI WGS metagenome assembly OGWU01 (sample SAMEA3541582, study PRJEB24748) | human gut metagenome | biome: human gut; feature: human-associated habitat; material: faeces | place: China | collected 2012
TCAAGACTGACGAAAACGGCAAAGCGTACATCAAATATCCCAAGGATTGCTGGGGAGTATCTGCTGCAGAATACCGCCAGACTGAAGCTGGAGGAGATCGACGGGCAGAGGCAGAAAACGCAGACCGGCAACGAGCAGCTATTGCGCGAGGCCGCGGAGCTGGATTCCCAGATAACGGAGATCGGGGAACAGAAGACGGCGCTTCTATCTGAGCTTGCAGATTCGCAGGAGCGCGAACGCAAGCTGGAGGCGGAGATTACGGAACGCCGGGAGGCGCTGGAGGAAAAGCGCCGCCTGCAGGAGGCGCAGAACGATCTGACGGCGAAAGCGCGCACGCGGTCTGCGGAGCTTGCACAGCGGGAAACGTTTGCCGGCGATAATGTGGAGCGGCTGGAGCGCGAGATAAAGAGCTTTCGGGAGGAAGAGGCGCAGCTTCAGGCTGACCGGCAGGGCTCCGGCGACGAGGTTTCGCAGAAGACGGAGCAGATCACACAGATAGAGGAAACGATAGCGCATGCGTCGCTTGCCCGGCAGGAGACACAGACGCAGATAGAAGCGCTTGCGAAGGAGCGGCAGGAGGTGTCCGCCGCGCATAAGAATTTCTTTGAGAAGCGCGAGGCGCTTTCCGGGCAGATGAGCAGCCTGGATAAGGAGCGCTACCGTCTGGAAAGCCAGAAGGAGCGCCTGGAGGACTATCGCGAGCGTCAGATCAATTATATGTGGGAGGAATACGGTCTGACGGCGAGCGAGGCTGCCGCTTTCGAGGATAAGGCGCATGAGAATCCGGCGCAGCTAAAGAAACGCATCTCCGAGTTAAAAGGTGAGATCAAGGCGCTTGGTCCGGTCAATGTGAATGCGATTGAGGAGTATAAAGAGACCGCCGAGCGGCACAAATTTTTGACGGAGCAGCACGACGATCTTGTAAAGGCGGGAGAGGCGCTTAAAGATATCATCAAAGAGCTGGATACCGGAATGCGCAAACAGTTTGCGGAGAAATTTGCAATTATGCAGACGGAGTTTTCCAAGTCGTTTAAGGAGCTTTTCGGCGGCGGTCACGGCACGCTGGAGCTTGTGGAGGACGAGGATATCCTGGAGGCGGGTATCCGCATTATCGCGCAGCCGCCCGGAAAGAAGCTGCAGAATATGATGCAGATGTCCGGCGGAGAAAAGGCGCTCACGGCGATCGCCCTGCTGTTTGCGATCCAGAACATGAAGCCTTCGCCGTTCTGTCTGCTGGACGAGATCGAGGCTGCGCTTGATGAAAACAATGTGGCGCGTTATGCGGGATATCTGAAAAAGTTGACAAAAAATACACAGTTTATTATTATTACTCATAGAAGGGGTACAATGGCGGCGGCGGACCGCCTCTACGGGATCACCATGCAGGAGAAGGGCGTTTCCACGCAGGTTTCCGTCAATATGGTAGAAGAGGAACTTGATAAATAGGATAAGGACAGCCTGCGAAAGGGCGCTTCTGTCCTGGAAAGGAGGAGTTTTATGGAAGAAAAGAAAGGATTTTTCAGGAGACTGGCGGAGGGACTTTCCAAGACGAGAGATAATATTGTGTCCGGCATCGACAGCATCTTCAGCGGCTTTTCCAGTATCGACGAGGATTTTTACGAGGAGATCGAGGAAACGCTGATCATGGGCGATCTCGGCATTAACGCGACGACCGCGATCATTGAGGATTTAAAAGAAAAGGTAAAGGAAAACCATATCAAGGAGCCGTCGGAGTGCAAGCGGTATCTCATCGAGAGCATCCGTCAGCAGATGGAGGTCGGCGAGATGGCCTACGAGTTTGAACACCGCACCTCCGTCGTTCTGGTGATCGGCGTAAACGGCGTCGGCAAGACGACGAGTGTCGGAAAGCTTGCCGGGAAGCTGAAGGATCAGGGGAAAAAGGTGGTGCTTGCAGCCGCCGATACCTTCCGGGCAGCCGCCGGGGAACAGCTCTCCGAGTGGGCCAATCGGGCAGGCGTTGAGATCATTTCCGGACAGGAGGGCAGCGACCCGGCGTCAGTGGTCTATGATGCGGTAGCGGCGGCGAAGGCGCGCCATGCGGACGTGTTGCTCTGCGATACGGCAGGCAGGCTTCACAATAAAAAGAATCTGATGAACGAGCTTGGCAAGATCAACCGCATCCTGGAAAAGGAGTACCCGGAGGCGTACCGCGAGACGCTTGTCGTACTGGACGGAACGACCGGGCAGAATGCACTTGTGCAGGCGCGCGAGTTTGCGGAGGTTGCCGATATCACCGGCATCATTCTGACGAAGCTGGACGGAACGGCAAAGGGCGGCATCGCGATCGCGATTCACTCAGAGCTGGGCATTCCGGTGAAATATATCGGGGTCGGCGAGAGTATTGAGGATCTGCAGAAGTTTAATGCGGAAGAATTTGTGAATGCACTGTTTTTAACAGATGAAAAGGAATAAAGGGGAATCAGAATTATGCTGACATTAGAGAGTTTTGAAGAGGCATCGGAGGTTGTAAAAAGGGTCACGCAGGAGACAAAGCTGGTATACAGCAAGTACTTCAGCGACCAGACCGGGAACCGCGTTTATTTAAAGCCGGAAAACATGCAGATTACCGGCGCCTATAAGATCCGCGGCGCGTATTACAGCATTTCTACCCTCTCGAAAGAGGAGCAGGAGAGAGGACTGATCACGGCGTCTGCAGGAAATCACGCCCAGGGCGTTGCATACGCGGCAAAGGAGCTGGGCGTAAAGGCTGTGGTTGTCATGCCGGTGACGACGCCGCTTATGAAGGTGAACCGCACGAAAAGCTACGGCGCGGAGGTGATCCTGCACGGCGAGGTTTACGATGAGGCGTGCGAGTACGCCTACCAGCTTGCCGAGGAGAACGGCTACACCTTTATCCATCCGTTTGACGATCTTGCTGTTGCCACCGGGCAGGGCACGATTGCGATGGAGATCGTAAAGGAGCTGCCGCTTGTGGACTATATTCTTGTTCCGGTGGGCGGCGGCGGACTGGCAACCGGCGTCTCTACGCTCGCAAAGATGCTGAATCCGAATATCAGGGTGATCGGTGTGGAGCCGGCGGGGGCAAACTGCCTGCAGGCGTCCCTGGAGGCGGGCGAGGTTGTGACGCTTCCGACGATCAACACCATTGCCGACGGCACTGCGGTAAAGCGTCCGGGCGAGAAGATTTTCCCGTATCTGCAGAAGAATCTGGACGACATCATCACCATCCAGGACGACGAGCTGATCGTCGCTTTCCTCGATATGGTAGAAAATCATAAGATGATCGTCGAGAATTCCGGTCTGCTTACCGTGGCGGCGCTGAAGCATATGAATGTGAAGAATAAAAAGATCGTCGCTATCCTGAGCGGCGGAAATATGGATGTGATCACCATGTCCTCCGTCGTGCAGTTCGGACTGATCCAGCGTGACCGTATCTTTACGGTGTCTGTGCTGCTTCCCGATACGCCGGGCGAGCTGGTGCGCGTTTCCACCGTGGTCGCCGAGATGCAGGGCAACGTTATCAAGCTTGACCATAACCAGTTCGTCAGCACCAACCGCAGCAAGGCGGTGGAGCTGAAGATCACCATGGAGGCATTCGGCACCGAGCACAAAAACCAGATCGTGCACGCGCTGGAAGAGCACGGCTTCAAGCCGCGCGTCATCCGCACAAGCCTTTAGAGGAAATTTACGTCGATAAGACAGGAATTTTAAACGGTGTCAAGAAAAAATTTTTGACATGGATTTTTGAGAAATGCCGTAAATACGCCGTTTATTGAAGCTGAAAAGCAGATTTTGTTGAAATGTTGTGGTAAATATGAAATTATCCCCCTTTCCGGTGGTGTGCCGGGCGAGGGGGATTTTTACTTCAGAAGGCCTACTTTATTTGAGAGTTTGTTTCTTACTTAATGATATTTTAAGTGAATCGGCAATTTCCTCGAAATGCTCAAAAATTTCTTCTGGACTAAATTTCTTTAGCGTCTCAAAGGAATTAGATTTAAGATTTTTTAAACAAATTTTAATTAGTTCTTTCATATTATCCTTTGCTTTGGGACTTTCTTCCGCTAAGTCATGATATTTACAGATATAGCTGAATAATTCAGCAATATTTTTTTCGTCAAGAGCATATAACATGGTTTCCTCGTTTTTTGCCCATAATGAATCAAGAATCCGGGAAAAAGTGTCAGTTGCGGCAAATTTAATCATTTCTTTGTTTTCCTTTGGTGTAGTGGAAGGGTATTCAATGCCTACGGAAGATTCATCCTCAATTTCTATTTTTGCAGTATGCGAATGACAATATAGCCAAATATTGTGTATTAACTTATAAAAATCATTGTGTGATAGCAATTCGTCTAATATATCAATCGTGATTTCATTCTGCAATGCTTCAGCAGATGCTTCACTTAGTCCTGTTAAATCCGTAATGCGCTGAGTTTCGATTTTTCTACAATTCTGTTCGCCGAGCAAATATGCGACATCCACATTAAAAAACTCTGATAGTTCTATTAGTTTATCTATATTAGGAAAATGATTCCCCCGTTTTGTCCATCCCTTTACCGTGTCTAGTGAATAACCAATCTTGCTAGCCAGTCCAACTTGTGTAAGATGACGTTCTTTGCACAGAGATTTTAAGCGTTCCGCAAAAATATCATGCTTGTTAAAAGAAAGAGTATTATATTTACTCTTTTTCATATATACCTCCAATCTATTGCGTATAAAGTGTATATGTTATACTTGATTTTAAGTCGTATAATATCATTTGTCAAGGGATGAAAAACAATGAATTGATATGGAGGTTTTACTATGAATTTAGCTGCATACAAAAGCGCCGAAACTAAAGAACAGCGTTTAGGTGACATTACAAGTGCTTGCAAGCGATATAGTCTTGGACGTGCATCATTGATGCGAGAAGCGCAGACGGCAGGAGCAATCATAAGAATCGGAAGGAGAATTATTATAAACTACACGATACTTGATTGTTATTTCGATTCTCTATCAGGTGAATGAGATTTTTCATCTATTATTTGAAAATTAAAGGTGAGTTATGGCGAAGGAAGATTTTAGAGAGAAGATAGAGAAGTTGAATGAACATGGAATAGTTAAAATATGTGCGGACTTTTACATAAAACCCAAACAACGTGGCTCTAATTTTTTTGTCAAAAGTCCAGTATCGGCAGACAAGACATGGAGTTGCTGCCTTTATCCGTCAAATAATCGGTTTTATGACTTTGCCGGAGGTCAGGGCGGCGATATTGTAGGCTTTATATCCTACGTCCAGGGCTTGAATAATTGGGAATCACTGGAATTATTATCCGACTTCTACGGCATATCTGGCACAAGCGAACGGAGCCGGGAAGAGCGGCGTCGAATGATTCAGAAGCAACAGCAGGAGGAACGCCGGAGAACAGAGCGGCAGCAGGGCTTTCACAACGCCCTATTTGCCTTTGTGGACGATTTAAAGGCACAGTTGATAAAATATAGGACTGCCCTTGAAAAAGGCAAATTAGAGCCATTCAGCGACTTGTGGGCTTATATTCTGAAGGAGGCACAACGGACGGAATACAAACTGGATATTTTGACCGCTGCCGACATGGGCACATATAGGCGGCTGAAACCTAATCCAGATTTAGGGCTATCGTCTGACCGTCCGATGTGGTTACTGGACGTCCTGGACATCATGGAAGAAAGCGGCGTGTTTCATGCGACACAGGAAGAAATAACGGAGATACAAGCGCAGTACAGATTTGAGATGTGCGGACGCAAGCCGGGAGCTGCAGATCGGAGGTGTGGCGTTGAGTGGTAATGTAAAAAAGCCCATTTTGTTATCAATGGACGCTGTACAAGAACGGGAAAGCGAATGGTTAATCCCGGCATATATTCCAAAAGGGCAGATCACAACGCTTGCAGGAGACGGCGGCAGCGGAAAGACAATGGTCTGGTGTTCGATTGCGGCGGCAGTCAGTTCCGGGAACCGTGTATTTTTTGATTCAGTCCCGGAGGAATTTGCAAAGTGTGAGCCGCAAAAAGTCCTATTCTTCAGTAGTGAAGATTCTATTGAACATACATTGCGGGCAAGATTGAGAAAAGCCGGGGCAAATTTGAAGAACATTTTTTCAGTGAGCCTGAAAGACGAGATGTTTTCGGACATCAAATTCAACAGTCCATTATTAAAGGATTTGATTATGCAAGTTCGTCCGGCGCTGACTATTTTTGATCCCATACAGAGTTTTATTCCGCCTGATGTTCAAATGGGCCAGAGAAACGCAATGAGGGCGTGTCTTAATGGATTTGTAGGGCTTGGAGAAGAAACGGGAATGAGTTCTTTAATCATAGTTCACACAAATAAGCGTCAAGGCGTATATGGAAGAAATAGAATGGCTGACAGCGCAGATATTTGGGATATAAGCCGCTCTGTATTGATTGCTGGAGAATGTTCAACGGAAAAGGAAAAGCGGTATTTGTCGCACGAAAAATCAAATTACGGGGAGCCGGGAGAAACCGCAATCTTTACTATTGATGATGGCATTGCCGTATTTAGTGAATTTTCGGACAAGAAAGACGTTGATTTTGTAAAAGAGCGGGACTACACAGCTTATCAAGCCCCACAACGGCGAGATGCCGAACAATTCATAATGGATTTTTTGCGAGGTGGAAAAAAAGCCACAAGCGAACTGGACGAAGCGGCGAAAGCATCCGGCATAAGCAAGGCAACACTGGGCAGAGCCAAAACAAAGTTGAGGGAAAGGGGGATTCTTGGCGGAAAGTCGGAGGGATTCGGGCAGAACAAAGCGTTTTATTCGTACCTGATAGAAAAGGATTCTCACTAAGAATAGTTTTTCTTGAGGTAGTAAGGTTGAAAGCCGCATAAAATAAGGGATTTTGCTTATTCCTCACTTGATGTAGTAAGGGCAGTTTTGCGAAGTAATAAGCCCCCTTTATTACCTCATGTGCAAAGTAAGCAGAAGCCGCATAAAATAAGGAATTTTCGCTTATTACCTCACATTTCCATAAACTCTAAGAGAATGAGAAGTAAGAGGGAGTAAGGCGCAATGATTCTTTATCTGGCAAGCATTTAGAAAGGGTGTGAGAGAGTGAACTTTAAAGCAATATATTTCAACCTATGGTCGCAAGTATGGCAGCTCCATAAAGAATTTGCAAATATGAAAGGCTCTGATGAAGAATGGACTTCGTTAGTAGATAAGTCAGGCGAAATCATGAAACAACATGAGAACACGCCACAAGCTGAATTTGTGAAGGGATTAATTCTTGTGGTGATTGATGAAATTGAAAGATGTGATAGAGCGAAGAGAAAGGAGAATTTATGATGAGAGGAAAGCAGATTAGGAAAGAGGGTATTTATTGTGGGCAGGATTTTAAGGAGTTGGTCGGATTCCGAATAGTGAAAGTTATTTCCAATAAATATGATTCAAATGTCCGTGTTGTTCTGTCAGATGAAAATGGTAATTATGTGAAGCTGTATTTTGATGATATTTGTTTTGATGGTGAATTATTGAAGGAGAAGCGGTGGCAGGAGCCAGATAACAGGGATAAGGACGGGAAAAGTGCAACCTTCGCACACAACTTGACATTATAAAAATAGCGAAAGGAATGGTTAAATTTATGGCAAGGAAGAACAATTTTCCTACCGGGGAACTATCAGAAGTCCCGGCAGGATTTACGCAAGAGGTCGTATCAAGTCTTAAAGTGCTATATGACAAAGGCAGACCGGACACTGACGAGGAAACAGAGCAACGGTTAAATGATTATTTTAGCGTTTGTGATGAATCATCTATAAGGCCAGGCGTCGAAACAATGCGTTTGGCTCTGTGCGTTTCTCGTCAGACGCTAAGTAATTGGGAACGGGGGATAGGATGCAGTAAACAAAAGCAAGATATGATTGTTCGGGCAAAGTCATTTGTAACGGCGTACATTGAACAGCTTATGTTACACAACAAAATATTTCCAGGTTCGGGGTGCTTCTTTCTGAAGAATTGGGCAGGGTATCGAGACTCATTTACTATTGATAATGCGGTTGATGAAGTCAATCAACAGCCCAACGAAACAAGGGAGCAGATCGCCGCCCGATACGCCGGGTACATAGGCGCAGAGGAACCAGAAAAGCCGGATTTGGATTGATAATGCAACAGGAATTGCAACAGAAGCAGACTAGAAGCCCTGAACATGGCTTAAATACGGCGTTTTATGGGTTTGTATGTCAAGTGTCACTTTTTGATATGCGGAAATGGTGCTTCATTTTTGCAGCAGGACAGGGCATAGGTAGGGGTCTTGGAGGGGCGGCGCAGATGGAGAGGTAACGCCCAGAAGTTGCCGAGCAAAATAAAAGGCCCTTTCAAATTTCAAAAATCATAAAAAGGAGCGTGATTCTATGGAGAATGTGAGGGAGCCGCCCAAAGATTTAGCGGCATTTGAGGAATTATCATGGCCAGAGAAGGCAGAGGTCAAGAGGAAATTTCCTGCTGCCTACTGGTCTTATCTGGCAGAGATTCGAGAAAGAGAGGTATTAGAACATGATTATGATGAGTGACAAGTTAAGAGAAACAATGATTGCTTCAGCGGTGGAGCGGGCAGCTTGTGATATTGTGCGGTATATGGGCGCAAATTGTAAAAACATGGATGCTGCAGAAGGAGCTTTTATGATTTCATATTTGCAGGAATGCAAAAAGCGGCTGGATGAAAAGATTGACGAAAAAATAAAGTATTTTGAGAAGTGGAGGTAACACATATGTTAAGCGATTTTGAATTACAGCAACTTAGGAGACAGAAGAAACGGGATGAGCTTTTGAGAACGCCTGCAGGCCAGATGGCTGAACGAGCAGCGAAAACGAATTGGCGGACGGAAGAAAAAGTGAGGGCGTCACTTGCGCCGTATATTGACGGAGTGAAGCCGCCGGAGATTCCAAAGGCAAAAAAGGCTGATCCGGTTCGTGAATCACTGATAAAAGCAGGATATATTAAGGAGGACTAAAAGAATGACGAAGTTTGAAGAAATTAGAAAAATTGTTGAGAATTTCCAGAGAAAGGCAGACCGTTGCTTTGAAAGCTATAATGCTGAAATGACGCGGGCAAAGAACAGGTATTCAGAAGAAGCATTTAAAATTAAGTCTGCTGAAATATGGGGCGGCGCTCATGGAAACATGGAATATGAAAGAGAACAGGCAGTAAACAAAGTATCTGAAATTATCGGCGGTATTCAAGAGGATTTTCGAGGGTGGATGACAAAACCCATTAGCGGCGATTTACTGGCAACTTTAAACGCTATCAGAAATTTTGAACTAAAACTATCAATGCCAGAATTACAGATTTTGGAAAAAGAAGTGAATGGGAGTTATTTTGGAACACGCATTTTTTCGGAAGTTGCGAGAGAAAATGGCTATTTTGCAAAATCGCCGGATATGGCAACGTTTACGCAAGGTTTGAAGCGTGTAGAGAACAATGCAAGAGAAGCGATTGAATGTTATTGCGGCTGTGCGCCGGATTTTTCGGGGTCTGATTTACTGGGCGAGTGGAAAGTCAGCGGAGTTACTATGGGGGATATTCCGGCTTGGCGGCGAGTGTTCGCATCGAATTATCTTAAAACAGATACATCACTTAAAGACGCTGAAAAGCTGTGGGGACAGTCACAGATTCCGGCAGAATACAAATTGACAAAGGAAGAAGAAAAGCGTATTTACAGCATTGTTGACAACATCAAAGACGAAAAAGCAAAAAAGGATAGACTCGCAGAATTGCAGACAGTCGAGCCGGACATTGTGAATAAGATTAAGTTAATGGACGATGAACACCGGGCGGCGGTTGAAAAATATCTTGATACCGGAAAAGTCGGCTATGTGTCCGATAATAACGGGGAAAATATTGTATATCCGTAAATTAAATAAAAAGGAAATTAGGGACTTAAACGGCGTAAGGGTAGGAATATACCGCCTACCCTTTTGAATCTGGAAATTTAAAGAATAATAAAAGCAGACTAAACGTAGAAAGGATTTTAAAGAATGGATAATAGGTTATATCGAGTAATTGGAGTGTCAGAGTATCACGGGACGAGCAGAAACGGCAAAGAGTACACAATAACGACATACGAAATTGACGTTGACGGGCAAAAGGCGAAAATCAAGAGTTTTGAGAACGACGCAAAGATCGGGGACTATCTGGAAGTTAATATAGGTCTGCGAAAGTCAGTTTACGGCGCAGAACTGGCGGCGGTGGTCGTTGGTGTCCGTCCTGCTGCCGAAATGACAAAATAGTGATTGCCGGGTAGGGGAAAATGTGATATATTGTCGATATGGGAAGTCAGGACACATAAAAGGCGGTCTACCCTCTGTTTAATCGGAGGGGCTAACCCTCCGGAAAGGAGGGCGATGCCAATGGTTACATATTCTGATCTGATTCAGTTTTGTATACTCGTTGTTACTCTTGTTGGGTTGTGCTATACAATCTTCAAGGGAAAGAAATAGCCGCCCACTACTCGCAATAGTGAACGGCTGATGCTGTAAAGCATTAGGTTTTGTTATTGATTGGGGGTAGGCCGTGTGTTTCTGACTTTCCCTTTTTCTATTATCAATATAACACATTCGGAATAGGTTTTCAAGCAGAAAATAAGCCGCCGTACAAGAGATAAAGCGGCAGCCTATTTCTTGCCATAAGGCAAAATGTTCTCGAAATGCAAATATAGTATAGCATTTCCGGCAACAGGACGCAAGAGCCTATTCATCTTCTTTATCTGGCACATAATGAAATATATCCCCTATATCACAATTTAAGACTTCACAGATTTTGCACACAGCTTCTACTGGAATTTGCTTTATTGTATTGTTGACGATATTTGTTATAGTGCCGGGGCGAATGTTGGTTAATTCTGAAAGTTTGGTCTGCGTCATATCGTGTTCAGCAAGAAGAACTTTTAAGCGTGATTTAAGCACTTCATCCCCTCCTATTTGTGATAATACTCCTTAATACTATAATACGCTATTAGTAGCAAAATGTCAAGATACGAAAATAAAAGTACAAATAGCGTAAAAATATTTCAAAAAACAGTTGACAGTTTACGCTATTCGTAGTATAATGTAATCAAGATAAAGGAAACGGAACAAGCGAAGGTGGACGGGAGTACCGAAAGGGAAAGCAAGAGTACAACGTAACACCGGGAAACAGGATAAGAGAGATTGAGATTGCAAGGAGTGCATAGATGTTTAAAGCCTGCCGGGGCTTGTTCCAGAAAAGGAGGACACAATGAAATACAATTTAAGCCAGATAATGAAAAAGGCGTGGGAGTTATTCAGAAAAGCGGAAATCACATTCGCTGAAGCACTTCACAGGGCTTGGTTATCTGCGAAAGCCGTTGAGATTAACCAGAAGCGCATTGAGAGCGCAAAGGCGGCGGCAGAGGTCACAGAAGAAACAAACACATGGAGCGAGTGGAAGAAACTGGGATATGAAGTCATTCATGGCAGCAAAGCCCTGTTCGGTGCTGATCTGATTTGGGGCAGCAGGGGAGATGGAGCAATTTACAAAGCCCGGTTCTTTGGACGGTCACAGGTGCAGGAGGTAAGTGCATAATGCAAAAGATGACTCTAATTCCAGAAGAAAGATATTATAAAATGCTGGAAAGCTATGACAAGGCTATGAACGAACTGAAAAAAATGAAAAAAGCCCTTGAAGAAGCGGCAACTTCTCCAAAGGCAGAGTAACCCGGAAACGTAAGCATAACGCCGGATATGCCTTGATTATACGGTTTTATCCGGCAAATTTCAAGGAGGATTTGAAGAAAATGGACAACATGGAAAACAGAACAACAGCGAGTGAGATTATTGCAGAGCAGCAGGACAGCTTGAAAACAATTCTTTATGAATTGGATTGCCTGGACAATGATTTTGACAAAGCGCATTTTATTCTTTCGGAAATCATGGATTTAATTGTTTTGGAGAAGCCGGAAACGCTGAAAGACACTTATACATTATGCGAAAATCAGAGATGCCTTGATTCTTATGTGGGAATTTTGGCTGATTATATGAACAAGATTCAAATGACTATATCAGACATAGTTGTTCGGGAGCGCAAGAAATTTAGTAAAGCGGAGGACGGCGAAAATGCAGATGATTGAGGTTATCAAGGTGGAGCCGGTGGAACTTCCGGGAGAAATGCTCAAAAAACTTGTGATGAAATATCAATCAGAATTAAAAGACTTTTCTATTCTGGTTGATAAAAAAAACTGGATTCTGTATGTAAATAAGTCTGTATCGGATTCAGAGATACAGGGCTTTATTGATTACATATATTATTCGGGTAAATATATCGGAGAGGATAAAGAGGACTACTTGACCGGAGTATTTGAAAAATACGGCTATTCTGCTTTTGCTACTCTGGATAACGCATACAAGTACAGAATAGGAAAAGAAGCAGACAAGAGGGCTGCAGAACTGGCAGCGGTAGCAATTCCCATGATTGAAGCAGAGATTAAGAAAGAAAAGCCGATTGTCGGATATGATGAAAGGCTTTTAAGTAAAGTATGGGATGCCGGATATAAACCATTTACACATAAAACGCCGGAGAATATCGCTAACTATGGAATAGTGTATACTTTTTATCTTGGCTATCTTATGGGAGCCGGATTGATTAAGGAGAGTGATTGACAAGGAAAGACAATTTACAGCCGGGGCATGGCGCATTATAAGCGGTTCGAGTCCGTTTCCCGGTGATCGCTCATAGGAGCATGGAACAAGTAAACAGGCCAGATAAGGAGGTTGTTATATGGCGGCAAAAAGAACGGATAATCGCAGGCGAAAACTTGAAACCGGAGAATATTATGACGCAAAGAATAAACGATATATATTTCAAAAAATGATAAGGGGAGAACGATTCTCCATTACTGCGCCTGATCTGGAGACACTTCGGGAAGAAAAGAACAAATTGTTATGCAGGATGGATAAGGGAAACAAGCTGAAAACCAGAAATGCTAAAATGCCATTGAATGACTATTTTGATATATGGATGGAAACATACGCCAAAAGCGGCAGAAAAGCGACTACCTGCACAAACTATAAATCCTATTACAATACCTATATCCGGCAAACTATTGGGAAAATGAGGATTGGCGATATAAGCAAGGCAGACTGTCAGAAGATCATCAATGAAATGATTGAGAATGGGAAAAAGCATTCCACAATGTCCAATCTGAAAAGCTGTCTGAACAGGGTATTTGAGGATGCGCTTGACGAGGATATTATTTTAAAGAATCCGGCAAAGAATTTACAGATTCCACAAACTGATCGGAAAAAGAGAACGGCTATAGAACAGCGGCAGATTGATTTGTTTATGGACTTTGTAAAGAACAGCACTCAATATTCATTGTATTATCCGGCGTTTGTGGTTCTGTTTAATCTGGGATTGAGAATCGGAGAACTGGCGGCGCTGACGTGGGATGATGTGAATTTCAAGGACGGGACCATAAGAATCAATAAAACGGTAAATCGGTACAGAAAAGCAGATTACGGCTTTACAATGGGAGTTGCATCCCCCAAGAGCAAAACTTCTAATCGTACAATTTCCATGAACAGCATAGTGAAAACAACGCTCTTAAAGCTGAAAATGCAGAATAAGGGTTCCGCTGCGGAATTGCCTTTTGTAGATGATTCCGGGCATGTAAGGAACAATATTTCCGGCTTCGTCTTTGTGAATAGCATCGGGAATGTGTGGAATGAACCAAGTTTCCGGGAATTGATTAAGCGGATTGTGGAGCATTTTAACAGAGACGCAGAAAAGAATCATACGGAGCAGATTGAAAACTTTTGTCCTCATATGGCGCGGCATACCTATACAAGCCTTGCTTATTCGGCTGGTGCGGATGTGAAGATTGTGAGCCAGATTCTGGGACATGCTTCTACATCGGTTACGCTGGATACATATACGCACTTAACAGAGGACAAGAAGAAGGAACAGGAGGCGGTTGTTCAGACCATTAAAATATCATAATTTTTGTGGTAATCCTGTTGAAAATCTGTTGCAAAAATGATTTCTAAGGATGAAAAAGGACGATACAAGACGAAAACACGAAAACACGAAGAATCCTTATTTTATATAGGGATAACACAAGACGAAACGACACGAACAAAAGTTCGTAAAGAAAAAATACTTGACACCGTATTTTTTTTGTATTATGATAGCGAAGGTGATGAGAGATGGAACGGATCGTAGAGCAGACGCTGCTGTTTGATTTTTACGGCGAGCTTCTGACAGAGCATCAGAGGAATGTGTATGAGGATGTGGTTCTGAACGACTGCTCCTATGCGGAGGCGGCAGAGCAGTATCAGATCAGCCGCCAGGGTGTACACGATCTGATCAAGCGCTGCAACCGTATCCTGGAGGATTACGAGGCAAAGCTTCACCTGGTGAAAAAGTTTTTGTCCATCCGCGAGAAAATCGAACAGATCCATGTGCTTGCAGAAGGGCATGAAGAGATAAGGAAAATTGCAGGCGAGATTTTAGAGGAGTTGTAAAGATGGCATTTGAAAGCCTTTCCGATAAATTGCAGAATGTGTTTAAGAACCTGCGGAGCAAGGGCCGCCTGACGGAGGCGGATGTAAAGGCTGCCTTAAAGGAAGTCAAGATGGCGCTTCTGGAGGCGGACGTCAGCTTCAAGGTGGTTAAACAGTTTATGAAATCCGTGCAGGAGCGCGCGGTCGGCACCGACGTCATGACAGGCTTGAATCCCGGACAGATGGTCATTAAGATCGTCAACGAAGAGATGGTTAAGCTGATGGGCTCCGAGACTACGGAAATTGCGTTGCGTCCGGCGAGCGAGATTACTGTCATCATGATGGCAGGTCTGCAGGGTGCGGGCAAGACGACGACGACGGCAAAGCTTGCGGGCAAGCTGAAGTCGAAGGGCAGGGTTCCTCTGTTGGCGGCGTGCGACGTTTACCGTCCGGCGGCGATCCAGCAGCTTCAGATAAACGGTGAAAAGCAGGGCGTTGAGGTATTCTCAATGGGAGATAAGCAAAGCCCGGTGAATATCGCAAAGGCGGCTATGGAACATGCAAGGAGCCGCAATATGAATGTGGTCATCCTCGATACGGCGGGACGTCTTCACGTCGACGAGGAGATGATGGACGAGCTTGTACAGATCAAGGAGGCGGTGCACGTCGACCAGACGATCCTGGTGGTTGACGCGATGACCGGACAGGATGCCGTCAACGTCGCCGAGATGTTCAACAGCAAGATCGGCATCGACGGCGTGATCCTGACAAAGCTGGACGGCGACTCCCGCGGCGGCGCGGCGCTCTCCATAAAAGCGACCTGCGGAAAGCCGATTCTTTATGTCGGCATGGGCGAGAAGCTCTCCGACCTGGAGCAGTTTTATCCGGACCGTATGGCGTCGAGGATCCTCGGCATGGGCGATGTCATGAGCCTTATCGAGAAGGCTCAGGCAAACCTGGATGAGAGCAAGGCGCGCGAAATGGAACAGAAGTTCAAGAAAGCGCAGTTCGGCTTCGACGATTATCTGGAGAGCATGAACCAGATGAAAAACATGGGCGGCTTTTCCAGCGTCCTTTCCATGATACCCGGCTTTGGCGGCAGCAAGATGAAGGATGTCGAGGGCATGATCGATGAAAAGGCGCTTGCGCGCAACGAGGCGATTATCCTTTCCATGACGCCGCAGGAGAGAGCCAATCCCGATATATTAAATCCCTCCCGCAAAAAGCGGATCGCTGCCGGTTGTGGTGTGGATATTGCCGAGGTAAACCGGCTTGTCAAGCAGTTTGAGCAGACGAAAAAGATGATGAAACAGATTCCCGGACTGACGGGAGGCAGAGGCGGTAAAAGAGGAAAATTTAAATTTCCCTTTTAAATATATTTCAGAAGAAACCAAGGAGGTGAAATGAAATGGCAGTAAAGATCAGATTAAGAAGAATGGGACAGAAGAAAGCTCCTTTCTATAGAATTGTGGTTGCAGATTCCCGCTCTCCGAGAGACGGAAGATGTATCGATGAGATCGGTACCTACAATCCGAACACTGACCCGAGCGAATTTAAAATCGATGAAGAACTGGCAAAGAAATGGCTTGCAAACGGCGCTCAGCCGACCGAGGTAGTAGGTAAGCTTTTCAAGCTGGCTGGTATCGAGAAGTAGAATAGGGGTGGCGGTAATGAAGGATTTAGTAGAAGTAATTGCCAAATCTCTGGTAGAACATCCGGAAGAGGTCGTAGTTACAGAAAAAGAAAGCGGCAAGACTACCGTGATCGAACTGAAAGTAGCCCAGTCTGATATGGGAAAAGTTATCGGCAAGCAGGGCAGAATTGCAAAAGCAATCCGCGCCGTTGTAAAAGCTGCGGCGTCCAAGAGTGATAAAAAAGTGGTTGTTGATATTGTGTAACGCAAGGAGCTGTCTTAGGGCAGCTCTTTTTGCACATTTATGAATATAAATAAAGAACAGCGGGGCAGTTTTGCTCCTTTGACGGAGGAAATATATGGAACAGTTTCTGCAGGTGGGCGTGGTTTCTTCCACGCACGGAGTCCGCGGCGAGGTAAAGGTGTATCCGACGACAGACGACGCTGCGCGCTTTAAAAAGCTCAAAGAAGTTTTTGCTGAGACAAAGCACGGCAATGTGCCGCTTACGATAGAACAGGTAAAATTTTTCAAAAATATGGTGATCCTGAAATTCAGGGGAATCGACAACATCAGCGACGTGGAAAAGTATAAGGGCTGTCCCTTACTGGTGACGCGCAAAAATGCCGTGAAGCTGGCTCCGGGAGAGTACTTTCTGTGCGACCTTGTAGGGCTTACCGTTTTCACGGACACGGGCGAGGAGCTTGGCACGCTGACGGAGATCATCCGCACCGGAGCAAACGATGTTTATGTGGTAAAAACAAAAAATGAAAAAGAAGTCTTGATACCGAACATAAAAGAATGTATTATAGAGGTATCGCTGGAAAAAAATACAATGACGGTTCATCTGCTGGAGGGGCTGCTGTGAAATTTCATGTACTGACGCTGTTTCCCGAAATGATTGAAAACGGACTGCACACGAGCATTACGGGAAGGGCAATGGAAAAAGGGCTTATTTCGCTGAATACGGTAAATATCCGCGATTTTGCGGGTAATAAGCACGGCAAGGTGGATGATTATCCGTACGGCGGAGGCGCCGGCATGGTGATGCAGGCGGAGCCGGTCTACAGCGCACACAGATCCATCGAAGAGCAGGCGGGAAGGAAAATCCGCACGATCTACCTCACGCCGCAGGGAAAGCCCTTTCATCAGGAGATGGCGAAGGAGCTTTCCCATGAGGAGGAGCTGATCTTTTTATGCGGGCACTATGAGGGCATTGACGAGCGTGTTCTGGAGGAGGTCGTCACGGATTATGTGTCTATCGGCGATTATGTGCTGACCGGCGGAGAGCTGCCCGCCATGGTCATGATCGATACCATTTCCCGGCTTGTCGAGGGGGTATTAAATAACGAGGATTCCGCAGAGTTTGAATCCTTCCAGGATTCCCTGCTGGAATATCCACAGTACAGCAGACCGGAGACGTGGCGCGGCAAAGCGGTTCCGCCCGTGCTCTTATCAGGGCATCATGCGAATGTGGAAAAATGGAGAAGGGAGCAGTCTGTGCGGCGCACCGCCAGATGGCGCCCGGATCTGCTTAAGAGAGCAACGCTCACTGAAAAAGAAAAAGCTATGCTGAAAGGAGAAGGAAACGATGTTTGAAGATCTTGGGAAGAAACTTGGGGACCTTGCGCAGAATATGGGAGACCTCGCGCAGGTAATGGTAAAAAAGACCGGTGAGGTGGCGGAGATCGCAAGTCTGCGCACAAAAATCCTTGCAAAGAAGAAAAAAGCGGACGATGAGCTGATGGCGCTCGGCAAAGCATATTATGAGGCGCACAAGGACACTGCCGACGAATTTGCGGACAAAATTGTCGGCATTAACGACATCTACAATGAAATCGCCGCTCTGGAGGACGAGATCAAGGCGCTGAAGGAGAAGCTTCCGGAGGATGAGAAGAAATTCGCCGAGGAGATGGTACAGGATACCGAGGAGATTATCAACGAGGCAAAAAAAGCGGTAGCCGATGCAGCGGACGCGGTGAAGAGCGCGGTGGACGAGGCAAAGGCATCGGCGGAAGAGAAGACAGAGGAAGCGAAGGAAGAGGAAGCGAAAGAAGAGGAAACGGCAGCGGAAGAAGCAGAGGCTGGGGAGGAAGCTCCGGCAAAAGAGACAGAAGCTGGCGGGGAGGCTCCGGCAGAAGAGGCAGCGGAAGCAGAAAAAGCTCCGGCGGAGGACGACGCTGAGCAGATATAAGAAAAGCTGATTTTTTACTTGCTTTTTCGCGTGCATCATGCTAGAATAATTTACGTTGTGAGAAAAAGAGATGGTCCTCTGTTACGTATGTATTATGAACATCCAAAAGAATAAGGAGGCACACAATGCAGGATATTATCAAAAACATTGAAGCAGCTCAGTTAAAAGCTGAGGTTCCGCAGTTTAATGTGGGAGACACCGTTCGCGTTTACGGTAAGATCAAAGAGGGAAACCGTGAGCGTATCCAGGTATTCGAGGGTACGGTTCTGAAGAAGCAGGGCGGAAGCAGCCGCGAGACCTTCACCGTAAGAAAGAACTCCAACGGAGTCGGCGTGGAAAAGACATGGCCGCTGCACTCCCCGAACGTAGAAAAGGTAGAGGTTGTAAGACGTGGTAAAGTAAGACGTGCGAAACTAAACTATCTGAGAAATCGTTCCGGTAAGAGCGCTAAGGTGAAAGAACTGGTGAAATAAAAAGCGGGAAGGGCTGTCTGACAGATGCGGACAGCCTTTTTTGTCATAATATATCTACATGCGGAGGGCAGTCATGAGAAAAACAGGCAGAGGAAGCCGGAAAAGGCAGAAGGAAAAAAGAACCTTGCGGGAGAAGATCAGCAGCGTGCTGCTGTGGATTTTTGAGATTGCCGTGGTCATCCTGTTTGCGTTTGTGCTTGTCTATTTTTTCGGACAGGTGCGCACAAATATCGGAAGCTCCATGGAGCTGACGCTTGCGGACGGCGACCGGGTGTTGCTTGATCGGCTATCCTACAGCGTCGGCAGCCCGAAGCGAAACGACATTATTGCCTTCAAGCCAAACGGAAGCTCCACCAGCCACACGCATATCAAACGTGTTATCGGGCTCCCGGGTGAGACGATCCAGATAATGGACGGTATTATTTATATCAATGGAAAGGTCTATCTGGAAAAAGCGGATTATCCGCTGATGACCAACAGCGGACTTGCCAGCGAACCGATCACACTTGACGTGAAGGAATATTTTGTGCTCGGTGACAATCGCAACGACAGCGAGGACAGCCGCTATGCGGATATTGGACTGGTAAATCTGGATTATATCGAGGGAAAGGTGTGGCTTCGGATAGCCCCAACCGATTCCTTCGGAAGAGTGGAATAAGTTACTGTGCAGTCAGAGAGGTTATTTTATGAATGTTCAATGGTATCCTGGTCATATGACGAAGGCAAAGCGTATGATGCAGGAGGATATAAAGCTAATTGATGTGATCATCGAACTGGTGGATGCGCGCGTACCGCAGTCGAGCCGCAACCCGGACATCAACGAGCTTGGAAAAAACAAGGCGCGCATTCTGCTGCTCAACAAGGCGGACCTTGCGGATGCTTCCGGCAGCGAGGCGTGGATGGAGCATTTCCGCGCACAGGGATATTATGCGGTAGCCCTCGATTCCAGAAATAAAAACGGCATGAATGTGCTGACAAAGGTTCTGCAGGAGGCGTGCCGGGAAAAGACAGAGCGCGACCGCAGGCGCGGCATTTTAAACCGACCGGTTCGGGCGATGGTTGCCGGGATTCCCAATGTGGGCAAGTCTACCTTTATCAATACGTATGCCGGAAAAGCGTGTGCAAAGACCGGAAATAAGCCGGGCGTTACCAAGGGAAAGCAGTGGATACGCTTAAACAAGGACGTGGAGCTTTTGGACACGCCGGGGATCCTGTGGCCCAAATTTGAGGATCAGAAAGTGGGAATGCGGTTGGCGATGATCGGTTCGATCCGTGATGAGATTTTAAATACCGAGGAGCTTGCGCTGGAGCTGATCGGTTTTTTGACGGCACATTATCCGGGCGTGCTCATGCAGCGCTATGAGTGTGCGGAGGAAAAGCTGCCGGTGGAGATCCTTGGCGAAATCGCAGGGAACCGCGGATGCATCCGCAAAGGAAGCGAGCTGGATTATGAAAAAGCGTCGGCGGTGCTTCTGGATGATTTCCGCAGCGGAAAGCTTGGAAGAATCACCCTGGAGAAGCCTGCGTAAGGGGAGCGGATCCAGGGATCAGTGCAGGAGGCAAAGAATGAGGGGAGAGAAGACTTTGCCGGGCGGTCTGATAAGGTTTGTTGTATTGCTGGCAGTACTTCTTGCGCTGCCGTATTTTCTGAAGGGAACGATCGTAAGCGGCGATTCTATGCTGCCGACGCTAAAAAGCGGCGATCATCTGTTGATCGACAAATGGAGCTATCGGATCGGGAAACCGCAGCGTTTTGACGTGGCGGTGTTTTCTTATCAGTATAAGCCAAACACTTACTACATCAAGCGCATTATCGGACTGCCCGGGGAGACAGTGCGCATCAGTGCGGAGGGCGTCATTTACGTCAACGGAAACGCGCTGGTGGAGCACTATGGAAATGCGGCGATCGAGGACGGAGGACTCGCTGCCAACACGGTGACGCTTGGGGAAGATGAATATTTTGTACTTGGAGATAACCGCAATTCCAGCGTAGACAGCCGGGAGCCGGAGGTCGGCAATATCAGGGAGCGTGATATTGTCGGCAAAGGGTGGCTCTGCGTGCTGCCGCTGGAGAGATTTGGAGTGCTGGATCATGCAGAAGAAACTATCAGAGATGAAAGCAGAGCTGGAAGCCGCCGGACGGGAGGAGCTGCCGCAGCTTCTTGAAGAATTTGCGAAGGATGAGCGGGCAGGCGCTGCGGCGCTTGTGCAGCGCTTTCGCAGGAAGCTTGCGAAGGAAGAAAAAGAGGATGCGCGTCTCTATGAGATGTTGTCCTATGAACGGAAATACGAAAAATATCCGCATATCTGCGGGATAGACGAGGCAGGCAGGGGACCGCTGGCGGGTCCGGTGGTCGCCGGAGCGGTGATCTTGCCGAAGGGCTGTACCATTCGCTATTTAAATGATTCCAAGCAGCTCTCGGAGAAAATGCGTGAGCAGCTCTATGACGAGATCATGGAGAAAGCGGTGGCAGTCGGCGTCGGCATGGCGTCCCCTGCGCGAATCGATGAGATCAACATTTTGCAGGCAACCTACGAGGCAATGCGCGAAGCAATCGGGAAGCTCTCTGTAAAGCCGGATATCCTGCTCAACGACGCAGTGCGGATCCCGGACGTTGCGACAGAGCAGGTGCCGATCATAAAGGGCGACGCCAAAAGCCTCTCCATCGCGGCGGCAAGCGTGATCGCCAAGGTGACGAGGGATCGTCTGATGAGGGAGTATGATAAGATCATGCCGGAGTACGGCTTTGCGTCGCATAAGGGCTACGGCGCGGCGGCGCATATCGAGGCGCTGCGAAAATACGGACCATCGCCGATCCACCGGGCAACGTTTTTGAAAAACATTTGTGAACAAAGAGAGGCCAAGCTGTGAACAAACGAGCGATCGGAAACGCTTATGAGAAGCTTGCCGCTGCATATCTTGAGCAGCACGGTATGAAGATTTTAGAATACAATTACCGCCTGCGCAGCGGGGAGATCGATCTGATCGCGCGCGACGGCAGATATCTGGTGTTTGTGGAGGTCAAATTTCGGGCAGATGACCGCCAGGGCACGCCGCTGGAGGCGGTGGATGCGCGCAAGCAGAGAACGATTATCCGCACGGCGCAGCACTATCTGCTGCGTCATGGATATGGAATGGAAACGCAGTGCCGCTTTGATGTGGTCGGTATTTGCAAAGATGTGATCACACATATAGAAAATGCGTTCTGGGAAAACTGAGCGGAAAGCGGGATGGAAGATATGGAGAAAATCATATGGAAGCGAAAGGGGCGGCAGAGCGTCCTTCGCACAAACGAAAAAGAGGGCGTCGTCTGGCTTACCTATCCGGCGCTGGAAAAGAAAGAGGGCATTGTACATGGCTTTTCCACGCGGCTCGGCGGGGTGAGCGAAGCGCATTTGTCCTCCATGAATTTAAGCTTTTCCAGAGGAGACAACGAAGAAAACGTCCGGGAAAATTATCGCCGCATTGCAGCGGCAATCGGATTTGCGCCGGAAAACCTGGTATTTTCTGACCAGACACACACGACGAACGTGCGCGTGGTCACGGAGGCTGACCGTGGAAAAGGATACACAGTGCCGCGCGATTACACGGACGTGGACGGGCTGATCACCGATGTGCCGGGACTGGTGCTTGCCACCTTCTATGCGGACTGCGTGCCGCTGTATTTTGTTGATCCGGTGAGAGGGGCGATCGGACTTTCACACTCCGGCTGGCGTGGAACTGTCGGCAGGATCGGAAAGGTGACAGTGCAGGCGATGCAGGAGGCATACGGCTGTCGTCCGGAAAACATTTATGCAGCAATCGGACCGTCTATCTGCCAGGAATGCTATGAGGTGAGTGAAGATGTGATAGAGGAATTTCAGGAGAGCTTTGACGAGAGCTTCTGGAGTGAGCTGTACTATCCAAAAGAAAACGGAAAATATCAGTTAAATCTGTGGCGCGCAAACGAGATTATATTAAAAGAAGCAGGCATTCTGCCGGAGCACCTGTCCGTCACCGACATCTGTACCTGCTGTAATCCAGATCTTCTGTTCTCCCACCGCGCCTCCCATGGAATGCGCGGCAACCTTGCAGCATTTTTAGGGATACGTTAGGAATCTATTTTTTCTCAGATGTCCGCATCCTTGCGAGCAGCTGATTGATCTTGTGCGTCGGCGTGATGACATGCTCAATCGAGACGTCATGGTTCAGCGCATCAATGATGCTTGCGAGGAAGCCCGTCATATCCGCCTCCTGGTAGTACGGCTTCGTAAACAGCTCCGGATCGCGGTAATTCAGATTGGTGGTAATGATCTTGTGGATATAACCCTTCTCATAGAATTCATCGAATTTACCAAAGCCGTCCGTGAACAGACCGAACGTTGTGCAGACGAACACACGCTTTGCATTGCGGTCTTTCAATTGTTTTGCCACATCCAGCATACTTTCCCCGGAGGAGATCATATCGTCCACGATCACCACATCCTTGCCGCTCACGGAATCACCGAGAAACTCATGCGCGACGATCGGGTTTTTGCCGTTCACGATAGTAGAGTAGTCGCGGCGCTTGTAGAACATGCCCATGTCGACGCCGAGGATCGTGGAGAAATAAACGGCGCGGTTCATCGCTCCCTCATCCGGGCTGATGATCATCAGATGGTCGCTGTCAATTACAAAATCCGGCGTGGAGAGCAGGATCGCCTTCAAAAACTGATAGGTCGGCATAAACGTATCAAAGCCGATCAGCGGAACGGCGTTCTGCACGCGCGGGTCGTGTGCGTCGAAGGTGAGGATATTGCTGACACCCATTGCGGCAAGCTCCTGCAGTGCGAGCGCGCAGTCGAGCGATTCGCGCCCGGAACGCTTGTGCTGCCTGCCCTCATAGAGGAACGGCATGATCACATTGATGCGCTTTGCCTTTCCGTCGCTGGCAGAGATAATGCGCTTTAGATCCTGAAAATGGTTATCCGGTGACATATAATTTGTGTAGCCGCAGACCTTGTAGGTAAGACTGTTGTTTGTGACATCCGCAAGGATAAAAAGGTCGCTTCCGCGCACGGAGGTATTGATAATGCCCTTTCCCTCGCCGGTGCCGAAACGCGGGCACGCGCAGTCGACCAGAAACGAATCCGCCGCATACTCCGGATAGGCGATGCTGTCGGACGGCAATGTGGGGTTTGTGTGACGGTATTCAACGAGATGCTGGTTTACCTGCTGCGCGAATTCACGGCAGCCTTCCAATGCGGCTATTTTGAGCGGCGCAAGTGGGATAGAATGACGCAATGGATCAAACAGATCGGACATGAGAACCTCCATAATATAACATTTTTACAAGTACTTTACATTAAGTATAGTCGGTCGGGCGGCGCGCGTCAAGAAATTTGTCGCTCCGGTTGCATTTTTGCGTCGAATTTAGTATGATAAGCAGCAAAGGAGTAGATTTCTGATGAAAAAAGAAAAAAAGCATATCGTCAGCCGCGTGCTGGCGGGAAGCATCGCAGAGGAGCTGGAGATCGCTCCCGGCGATGAGCTGCTCTCCATTAACGGACAGCGGGTGCGCGATATTCTGGACTACCGCTATCTGTGCAATGAGGAGGAGCTGCTGGTTCTGATAAAAAAGCCGGACGGCGAAGAGTGGGAGCTGGAGATCGAAAAGGAATTTGAGGAGGACCTCGGACTGGAGTTTGAAAACGGCTTCATGGATGAATACCATTCCTGCCGCAACAAATGCATTTTCTGTTTTATTGATCAGATGCCGCCGGGGATGCGCGATACTCTTTATTTTAAGGACGATGATACAAGGCTTTCGTTTTTGCAGGGCAATTATGTGACGCTGACGAACATCGGCGAGGCGGATATGGAGCAGATTATCCGCTATCACCTGTCGCCGATCAATATTTCTTTCCAGACGATGAACCCGCAGCTTCGCTGTAAAATGCTGAATAACCGGTTCGCGGGCGATGCGCTGAAAAAGGTCGACCGTCTGGCGGAGGCGGGTATCGAGATGAACGGGCAGATCGTGCTATGCAAGGGCGTCAACGACGGGGACGAGCTGGAGTATTCGATCGGACAGCTTGTGCGTTATCTGCCGCATTTAAAGAGCGTATCGGTGGTTCCGGTGGGACTGACGAAATTCCGCGAGGGACTGTATCCGCTGGAGCCGTTCACAAAGGAGGATGCATGTCAGGTGCTCGACACCATCCACCGCTGGCAGAAAAAGCTGTATGAGAAGTACGGCACGCATTTTATCCATGCCGGGGATGAGTGGTACCTGCTCGCGGAGCGGGAGCTTCCGCAGGCGGAGACGTACGACGGCTATCTGCAGCTTGAAAACGGCGTCGGCATGCTGCGGCTGTTCCTGGAGGAAACCAGTGAGGCAATCGAAGCGCGCACGGGGGACGGCAGGCAGCACACAGTCTCTCTTGTGACCGGGCTTCTGGCAGCTCCCTATGTGAAGCAGGCAGCGGAGGCGCTGACAAAAAAGTACCCGCGCGTGACGGCGAACGTCTATCCGGTGAAAAACGAATTTTTCGGGGAGCGCATCACGGTAGCGGGTCTTTTGACCGGACAGGATATCCTGCGCGCGCTGAAAGGGCAGGCGTTGGGCGATGCGCTGCTGTTTCCGTGCAGTATGTTTAAAAGCGGAGAAACCGTATTTTTAGATGATATTACCTTAAAAGAACTTGAGGAGACTTTACAAACAAAAGCTTGTATTGTAAAATCAAGCGGAAAGGATTTTGTGCATGCCGTTCTTTTGGAGGAACAGGACGAAGAGGGGAAAACGGCACAGCCATATGAGGTGACAGACATTGAGTAAACCGATTGTAGCAATAGTAGGAAGACCAAACGTTGGAAAATCAACGCTTTTTAACGCTCTGGCGGGCGAAAATATCTCGATCGTGAAGGATACGCCGGGCGTGACGCGCGACCGCATCTACGCGGACGTAGAGTGGCTGAATTATCAGTTCACACTCATCGACACCGGCGGGATCGAGCCGGACAGCAGTGATATCATTCTTTCACAGATGCGCGAACAGGCGCAGATCGCCATCGACACGGCGGACGTCATTATTTTTATGGTAGACGTAAAGCAGGGGCTGGTGGATTCGGACGCCAAGGTGGCGGATATGCTTCGCCGCAGCCGCAAGCCAATCGTGCTCGCGGTAAACAAGGCGGACAGCTATGAAAAATCCCTGCCGGATGTATATGAATTTTATAATCTCGGCATCGGCGACCCGCAGCCGATCTCCGCAGCCGGAAAGCAGGGGCTTGGCGACATGCTGGATGTGGTGGTCGGTTATTTTCAGGATGTGGAGCTGGAGGAAGCGGAGGACGACCGCCCGCGCATTGCGGTAGTCGGAAAGCCGAATGTTGGGAAATCCTCCATCATCAACAAGCTGCTCGGCGAAAACCGGGTGATCGTCTCGGATATTGCCGGCACGACCAGAGACGCCATCGACACGGCGATTACCTGGGACGGCAAAGAGTATGTGTTTATCGATACAGCGGGGCTTCGCCGGAAAAATAAGATTAAAGAGGAGCTGGAGCGCTACAGCATTATCCGCACGGTGACGGCGGTGGACCGCGCTGACGTCGTGGTAGTCGTTATCGACGCCACCGAGGGGGTGACAGAGCAGGATGCTAAGATCGCCGGGATCGCGCACGACCGCGGAAAGGGGATCCTCGTTGCGGTGAACAAGTGGGATGCCGTCGAGAAGGATGACAAGACCATCTACAAGTATACGCAGAAAATCCGCGAGACGCTTTCCTTTATGCCGTATGCGGAGATCATGTTCGTGTCGGCGGAGACCGGTCAGCGGCTTCCGAAGCTGTTTGAGATGATCGACATGATCATCCAGAACCAGTCGCTGCGCATTGCGACCGGTGTGCTTAACGAGATCCTCTCGGAGGCGGTGGCGCTGCAGCAGCCGCCCTCGGACAAAGGACGCCGCTTAAAGCTTTACTATATTACGCAGGTTTCCGTGAAACCGCCCACCTTCGTTATTTTTGTGAACGACCGCGAGCTGATGCATTTTTCCTATACGCGCTATCTGGAAAATAAAATCCGGGATACCTTCGGGTTCCGCGGAACCTCGCTGAAATTTATCATCCGTGAACGAAAGGACAAAGAAAAATAATGTTGACGCGTATCATTTGCGTAGCGATTGGCTACGTGTTCGGACTGTTTCAGACAAGCTATATCATCGGCAGGATGCATGGCATCGACATTCGCGACCACGGGAGCGGAAATGCCGGTACCACCAATATGCTGCGGACGATGGGTACAAAGGCGGGGCTTCTGACCTTTTTCGGCGACTGTCTGAAATGCATACTGGCGATCGTACTTGTCCGCTTTTGCTTCGGGAAAACGCATGCGGATATGCTTGCGCTTCTTGAAATGTATGCGGCAGCCGGGGTGATCCTCGGACATAATTTCCCGTTTTATCTGAATTTCCGCGGCGGAAAGGGCATCGCGGCGACTGCCGGGATCGTGCTCGCCCTGCATCCGGTGATCACGGTCTGCGGAATCATCACCTTTTTCACCGTGTTCTTTCTGACGCACTATGTATCGCTCGGCTCGCTTCTTGTTTATGTGGGGCTGGTGATCGAAATAATCGCGCTCGGTCAGAGCGGAGCGTTCGGCATGGCGCAGCCGTATCTTATTGAAATGTATATCGTCACGCTTCTTCTCGCGGCGATGGCGTTCTGGAAGCATCGCGAAAACATTAAGCGCCTGCTTGCGGGAACAGAGCGGAAAACGTATTTATTCAAGAAAAATAAAAAAGAGTGACAGGAGGAATCTCACATGGCAAAGATCGGTATTATCGGGGCAGGAAGCTGGGGGATCGCGCTTTCAGTACTGCTTCACAACAACGGACATGACGTGAGCGTCTGGTCGATCATCAAAGAGGAGATTGAGATGCTCCGCGAAAAGAGGGAGCACGAGTCAAAGCTGCCCGGCGTGCATCTTGCGGAGGACATTCTGTTTACGGACGACCTGCTGGAGATCGCGGCAGACAAGGACGTGCTGATCATGGCGGTTCCATCCCCGTACACGCGCAGCACCAGCAAAATGCTCAAAGGGCTTGTCAAAGAGGGACAGATCATCGTGAACGTGGCAAAGGGTATCGAGGAAGCGACGCTTGACACGCTGACAGATATCATCGAGGAAGAGCTTCCGGGCGTGAATGCGGCTGTGCTCTCCGGACCGAGCCACGCTGAGGAGGTAGGACGCTGTATTCCGACCACCTGCGTAGTAGGCGCGCATGATCCGCACACGGCACAATACCTGCAGAGTATCTTTATCAGCCCGGTATTCCGCGTCTACACAAGCCCCGACATGCTCGGCATCGAGCTTGGCGGCGCGCTGAAAAACGTCATCGCGCTGGCGGCAGGCATCGCTGACGGGCTTGGCTACGGTGATAACACAAAGGCGGCGCTGATTACCAGAGGCATCGCGGAGATCGCGCGCCTTGGCATCGCAATGGGCGGCAAGTCGGAGACCTTCTACGGTCTTACCGGCATCGGCGACCTGATCGTCACCTGCGCGAGCGTCCACAGCCGTAACCGGAAGGCGGGCTATCTGATCGGACAGGGACGCACCATGGAAGAGGCAATGGACGAGGTAAAAATGATCGTTGAGGGCGTCTACTCCGCAAAAGCAGCCCTCGCCCTCTCAAAAAAATATGGCATCGAAATGCCGATCGTCGAGCAGGTAAACAAAGTCCTCTTTGAGGGCAAGCGCGCCGACGAAGCGGTAAACGAACTGATGATGCGCGATCCGAAAATTGAGAATGGCGGGCTGACGTGGTAAATAAATTTGGATTTTTTTCTTGACGATTTCACCAAAAAGGTGTATGCTCTTACTAACGTACTTTAAACTGTTAAAGTAAAAGCGTAAAATCAACAGAAAAGAGGAGAATGAGTGATGAAAAAAGTAATTTCCAAGGTTCTTGCAGCGGGCATGGCAGTTTCCATGACAGCGGCACTCGGTATGGCAGTAAGCGCAGAGGACACCACATATAACGTAGGTATCTGTCAGCTCGTACAGCATCCGGCACTGGATGCGGCTACGCAGGGCTTTAAGGATGCGCTCACAGAGAAGCTTGGCGATCAGGTCGTTATTGATGAGCAGAACGCTTCCGGCGATTCCGCAAACTGCGCAACTATCGTAAACCAGTTTGTATCCAATAACGTAGACCTTATCATGGCAAACGCAACGGCTTCCCTTCAGGCAGCAGCGGCGGCAACAGGAGATATTCCGATCCTCGGAACCTCCATCACCGTATACAACGTGGCGCTGTCTATCCCGGATGAAGAGTGGACAGGTTCTACCGGAACCAATATCTCCGGTACCTCAGACCTTGCACCGCTTGATCAGCAGGCGGCGATGTTTGCAGAACTGCTCCCGGACGTAAAGACGGTAGGACTTCTGTACTGCTCTGCAGAGCCGAACTCCGTATACCAGGTTGACACCGTAAAGGCGGCGCTGGAAGAAGCGGGCGTTACCTGCAACGTATATACCTTTGCAGACTCCAACGACCTTGCATCCATCACAACCACGGCTGCCGCTGAGTGTGAAGCGCTCTATGTTCCGACAGATAACACGGCGGCTTCCAACACCGAGATCATCAACAACATCTGTGAGCCGGCAGGTATTCCGATCATTGCAGGTGAGGAAGGTATCTGCGAGGGCTGCGGTATTGCAACGCTTTCCATCAGCTACTATGATATCGGCTACAAGACCGGTGAGATGGCATACGAGATTCTTGTAAACGGCGCAGACGTAAGCACCATGCCGATCGAGTTTGCTCCGCAGTTTGTAAAGAAATACGTTCCGTCAAGATGTGAAGCGCTCGGCATCACCGTTCCGGACGGCTATGAAGCAATCGAGGAAGAGGCGGAAACAGAGACTGAAGCGGAAACAGAAGCATAAAGAATAAAAAAGCAAGTAAGAAACATTACAGCGGACTGTCGCGGAAAGGGAAATTTCCCTGCTCTGCGGCAGCCCGTCGTTTTGCTATGGAGGAGAAAGAGCTGTGAACATTGGAAATCTTTTTAATGCACTGCCCGGCGCCTGTGCCCAGGGACTGATCTGGGGCATTATGGCGATCGGCGTGTACATTACCTACAAAATTCTCGATCTGGCAGATCTGACAGTAGACGGTACCATGTGTACCGGCGGTGCGGTCTGTGTCATGATGCTGCTGAGCGGTTATTCCGTGCCGGTAGCGCTTGCCTGTGCGTTTGGCGCAGGGATGCTCGCCGGTCTTGTGACCGGTATTTTTCACACGGCGATGGGTATTCCGGCGATCCTTTCGGGCATTCTGACACAGCTCGGACTTTATTCCATCAATCTGCGCATTATGGGCAATAAAGCAAACCAGGCGATCAGCGTGGACAAATATCCGCTGATCGTATCGCTGCGGAATATCAAGGGCGTTCCGGTCTATAAAAATACGATTTTTATCGTGATCATCTTTATCGTGGTGATCATTGCCCTGCTGTACTGGTTCTTCGGGACGGAGCTTGGCTGTGCGATCCGTGCAACCGGTTCCAATGAACACATGTCCCGCGCGCAGGGCATCAACACGGATGTGAGCAAGATCATCGGTCTGATGCTCTCAAACGGTATCGTGGCGCTCTCCAGCGGTCTGTATGCGCAGTACCAGGGCTTCTCGGACGTCAACATGGGACGCGGCGCGATCGTGATCGGTCTGGCGGCCGTCATTATCGGGCAGGTGCTTTTCGGCAAATTTGCACATAATTTTGCCGGCAAGCTTATTGCGGTCGCGCTGGGTGCAATCGTATATTATCTTGTGCTGCAGGTGGTGCTCTGGCTCGGACTGAACTCCAACGATTTAAAGCTTCTTTCCGCACTTGTCGTTGCGGTATTCCTGGCGGTGCCGCATCTGAAAGGAAAGTATTTTACAAAGGTTTCCAAAAAAGGAGGTGCCGGCCGTGCTTAAACTGATTGGAATTAAAAAGACCTTCAATCCGGGAACGGTGAACGAAAAAAAGGCGCTCTGCGGCGTCGATCTTACGCTGAACGAGGGGGATTTTGTGACGGTCATCGGCGGAAACGGCGCCGGGAAATCGACCACGCTGAACGCGATCGCCGGCGTCTGGCCGGTGGATGAGGGAGAGATCATCATCGACGGCGTGAACGTGACGCGCCTTCCGGAATATAAGCGTGCAAAGTACCTCGGACGTGTGTTCCAGGACCCGATGACGGGAACTGCGGCAAGTATGCAGATTGAGGAAAATCTGGCGCTTGCATCCCGGCGCGGGCTGCGGCGGACCTTAAAAAGCGGCATCAATGCGGCGGAGCGGGAGCGCTACAAGGAGAAGCTGAAGATTTTAGATCTCGGTCTGGAGGATCGCCTGACTGCAAAGGTAGGGCTTTTGTCGGGCGGACAGCGCCAGGCGCTGACGCTTCTGATGGCGACACTGAAAAAGCCGAAGCTTCTTCTTCTCGACGAGCACACGGCGGCGCTCGACCCGAAGACGGCGGCAAAGGTGCTGGAAGCGACGGACAAGATCATTGCCCGCGATAATCTGACCGCTATTATGATCACGCACAACATGAAGGACGCCATCGCGCACGGCAACCGTCTGATCATGATGCACGAGGGCAGGATCATCTACGATGTATCCGGCGAGGAAAAGAAAAATCTGAAGGTTTCTGACCTTCTTCAGAAATTTGAACAGGCGAGCGGCGGCGAATTTGCAAACGACCGTATGATGCTTGCATAAACGGAAAAAAGACGGAATTGCCGCTTGGTGATTTCGTCTTTTTGTATTTCTTAAAGTACAATTTCTTTGTTGAGATTTCACTTTTTATGTGCTATACTATCCCATAGTAGGGGATGTGCAGTAATCCCTGTCAAAAATTTAACAATATCATGCGGAAAGGAGGCTGAAGAAGTGCATATTGTAACGGATGAAAATGGAAATGTCTGTGCGCATACACATACGCATGAACACGCTCATACGCACACGTACGAGCATACCCATCCACACGATCACGAGCATGGCGCTGAGGAAAATCATAACCACAGCCATGATGATGCGCACTGTCATCATCACGAAGATCACTGCCCGTCTGAGGGCAGCGGGGGAAACTGCCACAGCCACGGAGACGGGGGACATTGCCATGGATGCCAGAGCAGCGAAGCATCGCCGGCAGACAAAACCGCGGCGCTTCTGCAGTATATGCTGGATCACAACACGCATCATGCCGCAGAACTCGACCAGATGGCGGACAAGCTGACGAAGGAAGGTCACGAAAAAGCGGCGGAGCAGATCCGTAAGGCAGTAGACGAGTTCCAGAAAGGAAATCTCTACCTTGGTCTCGCGTTATCTCTGGTAAAGGAAGCATAACGGAGGTGAATAACATGTGCCTTTCCACGGTTGTAAAAAAGAATCAGCCTGACTGTGTTCTCCTGGAATACGTCAGCAAAATTACAGTAAACGGAAATCTTATCACTCTGACAGATGTGATGGGTGAGCAGAAGACGGTCGAGGGAACCATAGCGTCGGCGGATCTCACCGGCGGCAGGGTTGAGATTAACTGCTGAGCCGCCCGCATCTTAAAAAGTGATAAATCATAAGGAGCGCGATTTTATGTCATTTACGATAGCAGTCGCCGGCAAAGGCGGCGTCGGAAAAACCACATTGTGCGGTCTGCTGATCCAGTACCTCTGCGAGCAGGGCAAGCGCCCGGTGCTGGCAGTGGATGCAGACGCAAACTCAAATCTGAATGAAGTCCTCGGCATAGATGTCGAGATGACGCTTGGAGATATCCGCGAGGAAATGTCCAAAGCGGAGGCTTCCGGAAATTCACAGATTCCGGTGGGCATGACGAAAGCGGATTATATGGAATTTATGTTCAATCGCTGTCTGGCGGAGGAAGATGATTACGATATGCTGGTGATGGGGCGTTCGCAGGGAGCGGGCTGTTACTGTTTTGTAAACGGACTTCTGCAGGCGCAGCTTCAGAAGCTGGCGCCAAATTACCCCTATGTTGTCGTGGACAACGAGGCGGGCATGGAGCATATCAGCCGCGGCATTCTGCCGAAGGTGGATATGATCCTGCTGGTGAGCGACTGCTCACGGCGCGGCGTGCAGGCGGTCGGACGGATCGCGCAGCTCACAAAAGAGCTCGGTCTGAAACCGGAAACGATGGGATTGATCGTCAACCGTGCTCCGGAAGGCAGGCTGAATGAGGGCACTATGGAAGAAATCGAAAAGCAGGGGCTCAACCTGCTTGGGGTCGTGCCGCAGGACGCCGAGGTTTACGAATATGACTGTGCCGGAAAGCCGATGATAGATCTGCCGGAAACCTCTCCGGTGAAGCAGGCACTGCACAGTATCATAGATAAATTAAAGATTTAATATTATAACCCAGTCAAGGAGGATTATGATGGGAGACTTTAAGTTGACAACAGTTGAAGAAATGGAAGCGGCTACAAACCGATTGCTGGAAACCGGCAAAAAAGTAGGCGCAGACGGATGGCAGTACCGTGTAAAGAATCAGACGCCGCACTGTAAGTTCGGTGAGACCGGTATCTGCTGTAAGATTTGTTCCATGGGCCCATGCCGTATCACCCCGAAAGCGCCGAAAGGAATCTGCGGATGCGACGCTCACGGCATCGTGGCACGCAACTATCTGAAATTCACGGCGGGCGGTTCCGCTACGCACTCCGATCACGGCCGTGAGATCTGCAAGACATTGTATCATGCAAAACCGGAAGGACCGTACAAGGTAAAGGATCCGGAGAAGCTGATCCGCATCGCAAAGGAATGGGGCGTGGAGACCGAAGGAAAGGACATCTACGATCTTGCGCATGAGGTCGCATACCTTGGTCTGAGCGAATACGGAAAGGTATTCGGAACTCAGAATTTCCTGAAGAGAGCTCCGCAGCACACCCAGGATATCTGGGAGAGAGAGGAGATTGCTCCGCGCGCGATCGACCGCGAGGTATCCTGCTCCTTACATATGACACATATGGGATGCTCCTCCAAACCGGAGGCGCTGATCCGTCAGTCCCTGCGTTCCGGTCTGTCTGATGGATGGGGCGGTTCCATGGCTGGCACCGAGTTCTCGGACGTGCTTTTCGGAACGCCGAAGCCGGTTGATACCGAGGCAAACCTTGGCGTTATGAACAAGGACAATGTAAATATCGTTGTACACGGACATGATCCGTCCCTGTCCGAGATGATCTGCGAATATGCGGATGATCCGGAAATGATCGCTTACGCAAAGAGCAAGGGCGCAAAGGGCATCACGGTTTCCGGTGTCTGCTGTACCTCAAACGAAGTGGCAATGCGCCGCGGGATCCCGATGGCAGGAAACTTCCTCCAGCAGGAGAATGTAGTGCTGACCGGTGCATGTGAAGCAATCGTCGTAGACGTACAGTGTATCTTCCCGGCACTTGGCCCGCTTAGCAAATGCTTCCACACCAAATTTGTGACGACCTCTCCGATTGCGCAGATGCCGGATTCTGAGTTTATCCGTTTCGACGCGGAGACTGCAGATGAGAATGCAAAAGCGATTGTAAAGATGGCGATCGACAACTTTGAAAACAGAAATCCGGATCTTGTATACATCCCGGATATGAAACAGAAGGCTACCGTTGGCTACTCTGTAGAAGCAATCGTAAAGACGCTGGACGGCGTTACCAACTCCCAGGTAGACGTAACAGGCACCACAAAGCCGCTCATCGAGTGCATCACTTCCGGCGTTATCCGCGGTGCAGTTGCAATGGTTGGCTGCAACAACCCGAAGATCCGTCCGGACTATGCGCATATTGAGCTGATGAAGAAACTGATCGCAAACGACATCATCGTGGTAGCTTCCGGATGTTCCGCACAGGCTGCTGCAAAGGCTGGTCTGATGGATAAGGAAGCGAAGAATCTCTGCGGCGCAGGTCTGAAGAGAGTCTGTGAACTGGCTGATATTCCGCCGGTGCTTCACATGGGCTCCTGCGTGGACATCAGCCGTATGATGATCCTGGTAGCAGAGCTTGCAAAAGATTCCGGACTGAACATTTCCCAGCTTCCGGTAGTGGGATGCGCACCGGAGTGGATGTCCGAGAAGGCAGTTTCCATCGGAAACTATGTAGTTGCAACCGGTATCGACACCTTCCTTGGCGTAGATCCGTATGTATCCGGATCTGATCAGGTAAGCAAGCTGCTTACAGAGGGCGTGAGAGATTGGGTAGAGGCTGCTTATACAGTAGAGACCGATATCGAAAAGCTGGTTGATCTGATGATTGAGAGAATCGAAGAAAAACGTACGGCAATCGGCATCTAAAATCATACATAAGGTGGATGAGACACTATGAAAATTGCAGTGACCGGTAAAGGCGGCGTCGGCAAAACGACGTTCGCCGCTACTCTCGCGAGGCTTTACGCGGAAGAGGGCAGACCTGTACTGGCGGCGGATGTGGACCCGGACGCAAATCTGGGGCTTGCGCTCGGCTTCTCCGAGGAGGAGCTGGAGAAGATCGTTCCGATTACCAAAATGCGTAAGCTCATCGAGGAGCGCACCGGGGCAAATGCCGACAATACCTTTTACCGCATCAATCCGAAGGTAAGCGATATCCCCGATACCTATGGAAGAATGTGTAACGGTGTGAAGCTGCTCGTACTCGGCACCGTGGATACAGCCGGAAGCGGCTGTGTGTGCCCGGAGCATGTCATGCTGAAACGCATCATCAACAACCTTGTGCTCCACAGGGAGGACGTTGTGATCCTGGATATGGAGGCAGGACTTGAGCATCTCGGACGCGGCACGACATCTGGCATGGATCAGTTTGTCGTTGTCATCGAACCGGGCGCCAGGAGCATCCAGACCTATACCAATGTGAAACGCCTTGCGACAGAGCTTGGGGTAAAGCAGGTACGGGTAGTCGCAAACAAGGTGCGGGATGAAAAGGATGAAGCGTTTATCCGCGCAAAAATTCCGGAAGCGGATCTGCTGGGATTTGTTCATTACAGTTCAGATATCATTGATGCAGACCGCAATGGTTCTTCACCGTTTGACTATAGCAAAGCCGCTGTTGAGGAAATCCGTAAAATCAAGGAGATTATCGACAGAACACAGGCAGAATAGCTATTGTTGATAAATTTTTTTATAAGAAGAGAGGCGGATAAAATGGGTAATATGGAATTGCCGAAGTTGGGTGTTGAGGACATTATCAAAGCGCTTGACGGCGTATGCAACGGAAACGTGGACGAAGCAGGCTCCACCAGACCGCTGCTGGAATGCGTGACCTCCGGCGTGCTGCGCGGAGCGGTTGTGATGCTTGGTTGCGACGGCTCAGAGGTGCGCGACAAACAGGAATATGCATCGCTTATGAAAAAGCTGCTGGCAAACGATATTGTTCTGCTTGCAATCGGATACCCGGTGGAGGTAGCGCAGGAAGCAGGGCTTCTGAATCCGGAGGCGAAAAGCTTCTGCGGCGCAGGTCTGAGAAGAGTTTGTGAGCTTGCGGAAATCCC
>OGWU01000253.1_pt1 | contig 36215 bp, 44 predicted proteins | sample 1576071 | NCBI WGS metagenome assembly OGWU01 (sample SAMEA3541582, study PRJEB24748) | human gut metagenome | biome: human gut; feature: human-associated habitat; material: faeces | place: China | collected 2012
AGGTTAAGAGTACAGAAGTATTCTCCGAAGAGATAACAGCACAGCCTGTAACAGAGGTAGTAGCAAAGGGAACAAAGGAACCTGAACCTGAAGTGACAGAAACAGAGACAGCTGCAAGCACAAGCAGCAGCAGTTCTTCAAACTCAGGTAAGACATATAAAGCGCCAAGCTACAACGCATCGACAAGCGGCGGCATCGTAGGATTTGCGCAGAGCTTCCACGGAGTGCCTTATGTATGGGGAGGAGCAAGCCCATCAGGATTTGACTGCTCAGGCTTCACAATGTATGTATACAGTGCATTTGGAGTAAGCCTGCCACACAGCTCAGGCGGACAGGCAGGATGCGGATATGCAGTATCAGCAAGCCAGGCAAAACCGGGAGATCTGGTGGTAATGCCTGGACATGTAGGAATCTATGTAGGCGGCGGCATGATGGTACATTCACCTGCACCAGGACAGAGTGTAAAGACACAGGCAATCTGGCAGGGATGCAGCTTTAGAAGACTTGTCTAATAGCAAATAGAGATAAACAAAAGACTTCGCGATTGCGAAGTCTTTTTTACTGTAAGTTTTGTCCTATAACCCGTTAAAGAGCTAGAGCCCCTGGCGTATGAATTTTTTTACCACGTCGGCATATCTTGCATGCATACCTACATTTACAAAGTAGTATGAATATTTATCCTGTTTTTTTACATCCACAAGACCGGATTTTACTAGGGTTTTAATATGCTGAGAAATTGTAGCCTGAGCATAGTCGAAATGTGCGACTACATCCTTATTGCATACAGGCTGCATCTGTGCGTTTTGCTGCATTATAAACTGAAATATTTTTATTCGCACGGGATGAGCCAGTGCGTCGGATACCTTGGCTAAAAGCAAAATGTCCTCTTCGTGCATTGCATCGTTATCTCTTCTTATTCTCATTTGGATTTCCTTTCTTTTATTTTATCAGTTATTTCTTTTTAGTTATTGCCAGTATTTCTGGCGGGTGATTTTGTTGGTTTATCATTGAGATGTATGCAACATGATAAATAGACGAATCAAGGTTTTTGGACATTTCCAGCAGTGTAGATTTTTCTTCTGCCCCTTGCTCATGTCCGTCATACATCACTATGCAGCAAAGACCGTCCTTTTCCAATATGGACAATGCTGAGTTTACGGCGTTTATTGTGTTATATTTTTTCGTTGTTAGGGATTTATCGCTTCCCGGTAAATATCCAAGGTTAAACATAATCACATGGGCCGCAGACAGATAGGCTGTCATATTGGCGTGGTTGTCACAGATAAGCGTAACTTTTTCCTTGGGAATATTATGCTCGGAAAGTAATGCTTTGGTGCTTTGGATGGCCGCAGGTTGAATATCAAAAGCATATACATGCTTTGCAGTTGATTTAGCCAACATAAGGGTGTCGTTTCCGTTCCCGCATGTGGCGTCTACAACGGTGCATCCGGGCTGTATATATTGATTTACCAAAGCTGCAGCTGTTAAAGTGGTGCTTCGCAGAATGTTGTCCAATTTGCGCTCCTTTGTATAGTGCTTCTGTCCCTTAGATAACAAATATCGCTTATTAACGATACAACTATCTGACAAATAAGTCAATACTATTGAAAAAAACAGAGTTTTATGGGATAATATTTGTGTTTTAATTATGGAGGTATGACGTGAGTAGAACTGGAAATAATTTAGGCGGATTAAAATATGTTCTTGCCGGTCTGGCACTTATGGCAGTGGCTCAGGCGGCATCTTCCGCAGTGATGCAGTTTATATCCATAGGCCCAGTTTTATGGGCTGATTTGGCGGTACATATTCTTGCATGGGCGGCAGTGATATTCGGAATGCTGCGCCTTGGCGGAGTAAGGGTCGAATTCCGCAGGGGACTTATAGTTTCGGGAGCGGGACTTGTGTTTACTCTGATACAGGCATTTTTCGCATTTAAACAATACAGAGCCGGTCTGGGAAGCGATGCTTTTATAGATATGTACGCCATGTTTGGTGAATACCTTGCAGATCTGTGTATGCTGGCGATATATTATCTGTCAGTTAAGGCGATGGCCCAGCTTCTAGTAAAAGACGGAGAAATTAAAAAAGGTCAGAGGTGGCACAGAGTGCTCAGATGGGGTATTATAACGGTTGTGGTTTCCATGATGCTGATTCCGATGGCATCGGTTTTCCCAACAGTTATTGCTATCATCACAGCTCTGGCAGCCATTGCTGCAGGACTGTTCATGGAATTCATAATGATCAGGTATATCAATGAAGCTTACAGAAAGATAAGTTAAAGTAATAAACAATAGGAGAGGACAATGATAGTAAGAAAGTGTACATCGGCCAACAAGGCGATATGGGTGGAAATGAACAGAGAGTTCATGGACAAGGAACTTTGCGGTAATGAGTTCTGGACAGAGACAAGAGACAGAGGTAATGCCGATCTGGAAGATGCCTTTGATGCAGCCCTTAAAGCTGAACCGTCAATTATCCTTCTTATATTTGAAAATGAAGAAGGCGAAACTGTAGGATTTGTAAATCTGAACACAGTGTTCAGCATCTGGTCCAACGGAGATGCTATGATAGTCGATGACTTCTACATCAGAGAGGACTACAGAGGCAGAGGCTACGGAAAGGAAGGCCTTGTTTTAGTAGAGAAGTTTGCTTTGGATAACAACATTAAGAGAATCCAGTTCCATAGCAATCTTGATGATGAAAATGCAGCAAAGATTTGGGATGAAATAGGATATTATCCTATAGATGTGAAATTCTATATGAGGTATATATAAAAAAGAAAGAGAGAATAAAAGTGTAGATGAAGAATTTTATTGATGAGTTTAAACAGTTTATAATGCGAGGCAATGTCATCGACATGGCTGTCGGTGTCGTTGTAGGTACTGCATTCAGTGCAATAGTTAATTCCCTGGTGCAGGATGTTATCATGCCGGCTGTCAGCCTGATTACCGGTAAAATCGATTTTACAAACCTGTTCTTAGCTCTGGATGGAAATCATTATGCAACATTGACAGAGGCTAAGGGTGCAACTTCCGTTATAGCCTACGGAAGCTTTATACAGGCTGTGGTGCAGTTCCTGATTATCGCATTCTCGATATTTATTGTAGTTAAGGGAATAAACAAGCTCAGAAAACCTGCACCGGAAGCGGCTCCTACTACAAAGACATGTCCTTACTGTAAGTCAGAGATAAACATAGAAGCTACAAGATGTCCATATTGTGCATCAGAACAGCCTCAGGCCGTTACAGAGGGCGGTCAGGAGGAACAGGCCCCTGCTGTTCAATAAGAGACAGCTTTTGAGCTCGAGGAAGCTTTTTAAGCGCTGCTTCTCGTTTGAGAGCGGCGCTTTTTGATTCTGCTTCTTCAAAGTAAACCATGCGAACTGGAAGCCTTGCACGGGTGTACTTTGAGGCGGTGCCGCTGTTATGGGCCTTAAGCCTTTTTTTTAGATCGTTTGTCCAGCCTGTGTATAGACTGCCGTCGGAACATTCGAGAATATATACGTAAGCCATAAAAACCTCCTTAAAGAATTATATAATACAGGTTTTTATCAGGCAACTTGGTGGTAATAATAAAAGGACGATTTGACAGGTCGTAGTTTGAGATACGGAGGGAATATATGCTTAATATAGGATGTCATCTTTCCGCAGCAGGGGGATTTACAGCCATGGGAAAGGATGCCATAGCCATAGGCGCAAACACCTTTGCCTTTTTTACGAGGAATCCTAGAGGTGGAAAGTCAAAGGCCATAGATGAAAAAGATGTAAAGGGTCTTTTAGAGATAATGGAAGGCAACGGATTTGCAAAGCTTGTTGCCCATGCTCCCTACACTCTTAATCCATGTTCTTCAACGGAAAAAGTGAGGGAATTTGCTAAAATAGCCATGACAGAAGATCTTCAGAAAATGGAATACTTGCCGGGAAATTATTATAACTTTCATCCGGGTTCCCATACGGGACAGGGTACGGAAAAGGGCATTGAACTGATAACAAAGCTCTTAAATGAAGTCCTTACAGAGGATATGAATACCGTAGTTTTGCTGGAATCGATGGCGGGTAAAGGCAGTGAAATCGGCGGAACCTTTGAGGAATTGGCGGAAATCATTCGCAGAGTGGAGCTTAAGGATAAGATAGGTGTATGTCTGGATAGTTGCCATATCAGTGATGGTGGTTACGATATAAAGGCAAATCTTGACGGAGTTATAGAGGAGTTTGACAAAATAGTAGGACTGAAATATCTGAAGGCTATGCATTTAAACGATTCACTTAACCCTTTGGGTGCGCATAAAGATAGACATGCTAAAATAGGTGAAGGTTATCTGGGAACGGAAACCTTTGAAAAAATAATAAATCACGAAAAATTAAAGGACCTGCCTTTTATATTGGAAACACCTAATGAACTGGAGGGCTATGCGGCAGAAATAGCAACGCTAAGAAGTCTATATAAATATTAGAAAAAATTTCGGTTGATATCGGTGCTGCTGGGTAGTATAATACCATATGTAGTGTAAAAAAAGGGAAAAATACAGGAGGAAATACAATGTATGTAAATATAACAGGTAATGCAGATCCGAGAGAAGCGCAGAATTATGTGGACTATCTTCAGAATAAATATAACAGAAAATTAGAATCCCTGGATATTAACATAGACGGTGATCATGCGGAGCTTAATTATAAATTTGAACCTGTAAAAATAGAGAGAATCAGAAGAATTACAGGATATTTGGTAGGCACTATGGACCACTGGAATGATGCCAAATCCGCCGAAGAAAGGGACAGAGTAAAGCATATGTCCGCCGGTGGGGAATCAGCAATGGAAACTCTTTAGTACAAATACATATAATAGGCAATGGCGTCATGTCATTGCTTTTTTTTGCAAAAAAATGGTATAATTATCATTAGCAAAAAACACATGCGCAAAAGGAGGCATGATATGTACAAGGAAGCAGTCAGAGCAGCATGGACTGAAATCAATCTGTCAAATGCAGATTACAATATAAAACAGATAAAGCAAAAGCTAGGAGATAAAACAAAAGTAATAGGAGTAATAAAAGCTGACGCATACGGTCACGGAGCTGTGAAAATTGCTGAGGTACTCAGAGAAAACGGCATTAAAACTTTTGCAGTGGCAACCCTGCAGGAGTGTATCGTATTGAGAGAAGCAGGAGCCATGGAAGAGATAATAGTAATGGGCCTGACTCCAGAACTTTATGCAGAGGAAATTGTTAAATATAATGTGACCCCTGTTGTGGCATCATACGATAATGCAAAAGCCATTTCGGAGGCAGCAGAGCACCAGGGTATAGAAATAAGAGGTCTTATAGCTGCAGATACTGGAATGGGTCGCATAGGATATATGACGGATTCCGATGAAAATATAGATAAGGCCGTTGAGGAAGTTAAAAAAATAGCGGAGCTTCCTAACTTTGAGATAAGGGGCCTGATTTCTCATTTCTCTATGTCGGAGGCTGAAGATGCAGAGTATGTAAAGCTTCAGGAGGAAAGATATTTTAGATTCAGAGATAGGCTACTGGCAGAGGGCATAAAACTTCCTCTGGAAACCTTTGCAAACAGCCCTGCCGTAATGGAAAATTCTAACGTCTATCTGGATGCCGCAAGACCGGGAATCGTGCTCTATGGATACTATCCTTCAACGGAAATCGATAAAAGCCGTCTTGATATAAAGCCGGTAATGTCCGTAAAGGCAAATATCGTATATCTCAAGGAAGTGCCAGAAGGGTATTCATGCAGCTACGGCCGCAAGTTTATAGCGGAGAGAAAATCTGTCATAGGAACCCTTTCCATTGGATATGCTGATGGACTGCCAAGACCGTATTCTCCATATGGAAAGGTCATAGTTAACGGTCACATAGCGCCTATTGCAGGCAACATCTGCATGGATCAGTGCATGATAGATTTAACGGATGTTCCGGGTGTCAAAGTCGGAGATGAAGTTATAATAATGGGCTCTGACGGTAAAAATACCATATCTGCAGACGATATAGCCCAGGCGGTGGGAACTATAAATTATGAAATTCTTTGCGGATTTGGACAGAGATTACCTAAAGTATATGTGAGATAAAATCTAATAAAGATATAGTATATGAATTAAAAATATGATTAAGAAAAAACAGGTCAAACCCTTGGGAGAGACCTGTTTTATATTGCAGTTTCACAGTGGAACTATATTAACAATCCAGCACATGAATCATGGATTCATCTAAAATATCTTTAATATGATCGTCATCTAAGGCATAGTAAATCATACGACCATCTCGTCTTGAGCGAATAAGCTTGGCATTTCTGAGGGCCTTAAGCTGATGAGAAACTGCCGACTGACTCATATTAAGAATATCCGCCAGCTCGCTGACGCAAAATTCACCGTTTATAAGGGCTATAAGTATCTTAAGTCTTGTACCGTCGCCCATCACTTTAAAAAAATCCGAAAGAGCGATTATATCCTCTTCACCTGGAAAATTTACTTTTATCTTTTTTGTATTGTTATCATTCATTTGCAACACCTCATTAAAATTATACTTGAATATTTGAACGAATGTCAAAATATTTTAAGAAGTTATGTCAAACCTATTGACACTTGAACAGGTATTCAAGTATAATACAGACAAAGAAACATATGAATAGTTGTTCATATATTAAAATAAAACTAGATAAGAAAGGAACAGAATATGAAAAAGACATTCAAACTTATAGACTTGGATTGTGCTAATTGCGCAGCAAAGATGGAAAGAGAAGCGGCAAAAATAGAAGGAGTTAATGAGGTAACTTTTAACTTTATGACTCAGAAAATGAAGTTGGACGCCGACGATGAAAGGTTCGATGAAATCCTAGATGAAATTGCAAAAGTTTGCAAAAAGGTTGAGCCTGATTGCCAGATAGTTAGATAATACTTTATAGCTTAGGGTGTATGAAATGAGTAGAAAGTTAAAAAAACTGTTAGTCAGAATAAGCATAGCGGCAGTTCTATTTTTGGCTGGAATGCTGCTTCCTCTGCCTGTGTATGGAGAATTTGAAACAAATATTATACTCCTCGTGGCAGCATATCTATTGGTGGGTTACGATATTATATTAAAGGCGGCAACAAACATCGGTCATGGACAGGTATTTGATGAAAATTTCCTGATGACCATAGCAACCTTTGCGGCCTTCGGAACCGGTGAGGTTGCAGAGGGTGTAATGGTAATGCTCCTTTATCAAGTCGGCGAGTGGTTTCAGCAGTATGCAGTGGGAAAATCCAGAAATTCAATTAGTGATTTAATGGATATAAGGCCGGACTACGCTCACCTTATAAAGGATGGAGAAACGAAGACAGTGGATCCGGAGGATGTTGCTGTAGGAGATATGATCCTTATTAAATCCGGCGAAAAGGTGCCCCTGGACGGAATTGTTAAAAAGGGCGAAAGTTTTTTGGACACTTCGGCGCTTACAGGGGAATCCGTACCAAGGAGAATAAGCGTAGGCGATGAAATATTAAGCGGATGTATAAACGGCAGCGGACTTCTTGAGATAGAGGTCTCAAAGGAATTTGAAGAGTCCACAGTATCCAAAATATTGGATTTGGTTGAAAACGCCAGCAGCAGAAAAGCAAAGGCGGAAAACTTTATTACAAAGTTCGCTAAATACTATACTCCTATAGTTGTTTTCGGAGCCCTTGTTCTGGCTATAATACCGCCTCTTGCGGGAATAGGTCCAGGATTTCGTGAATGGATTATTAGAGCGTGCACCTTCTTAGTAATTTCCTGCCCTTGTGCTCTTGTTATATCCGTACCTCTGGGTTTTTTCGGAGGAATAGGCGGAGCGGCAAAGGAAGGAATCCTTATCAAGGGAAGCAATTTTATTGAAACTTTAGCTAATGTGAATACTGTTGTCTTTGATAAAACAGGAACCGTTACAAAGGGCACTTTTGAAGTTCAAAAAATACATACTGTCGATGGAGTGGCAGAAGATTATGTTTTGGAATGTGCCGCATTGGCAGAAAGTCATTCTAGCCACCCTATCGCAGGCTCCCTTATAGCTGCATATAAAAATAGAACAGGCAAAGAGTTGTCAGCGGAAAAAGTTTCAGATGTAAAAGAATTTAGTGGTATGGGGGTTGCTGCCGTCATAGATGGAGTTGAAGTATTTGCAGGAAACGACAAGCTGTCAGCACCGGATAAGGCCGCCGTAAAATTTGCCATGGTAGATGCAGCCGGAACTGTAGTGCATGTGGCTTTAAAGGATAAGTATCTTGGATATATTTTAATATCAGATGAAATTAAAGAAGGCGTAGCTGAAGCTATGACTGAACTTAAGAAAAATGGAGTGTCCGACCTTGTCATGCTCACAGGAGACAGAAAAAATATAGCTGAAAAGGTAGCTTGTTCAGTTGGCATAGATACCGTATATTCTCAGCTTATGCCAGGAGATAAGGTAGATAAGGTCGAAGAACTCATTGCCGCTGAAGATAAAAAGTCAAAAGGCAAGCTGGCCTTTGTGGGAGATGGTATAAACGACGCACCTGTACTTTCCAGAGCTGATGTGGGCATAGCCATGGGAGGTCTAGGAAGCGATGCGGCCATAGAGGCAGCGGATGTTGTAATAATGGATGATAGACTTTCAAAGATAGTAAAGGCCATAGGCATCTCTAGACGTACTATAAGAATCGTAAGACAAAATATAGTCTTTGCCCTGGGTGTAAAGGGCATATTCCTCGTGCTGGGAGCTCTGGGCTTTGCAAATCTGTGGGAGGCGGTATTCGCTGATGTGGGAGTTGCATTTATCGCCATACTTAATTCCATGAGAACCCTTTACCAGAGAGGATAAAAGTGCTATCATAATACGGTAAGTTAATATGGTTTTCCCGGGCGAGGAGCGTCGTTGGGGTTTTTACTGTAACGCTTTCTACTGCGTACGAAAAAGGAATTTGCGAGGGAACCCGTGTTCCGGGGTGAGAGGATGCCAGCAAGCATCGACCGCTAATGCAGCAAATAGCTGTCTATGTAGAGGAGGTAAAGTACAATGAAAAATGTCAATGTCCGCAAACTTGCTCTGGCAGGGATTCTTGTTGCGGTGGGTCTTATTTGCTCGCCGTTTTCTATTCCGGTGGGAGCATCAAGGTGTGCGCCGATTCAGCACTTTATTAACATTCTGTGCGGCGTATTTTTAGGGCCGAGCTACGGCGTCGGAACAGCCTTTGTTACAAGTCTTCTGAGGAATATCATGGGAACTGGTACTCTTTTGGCCTTCCCAGGATCCATGTGCGGAGCGTTCTTATGCGGAATACTGTATAAGTACAGTAAAAAATTGCCGTTGGCATATGCCGGAGAGCTTTTTGGAACTTCGGTTATTGGCGGTATATTAAGCTACCCTATAGCCGTTCTGATGATGGGTCAGGAAAGTGCAGTGTTCGGATTTGTATTCCCGTTCTTTGTATCTAGCTGCGGAGGTACAATACTGGCAATATTCCTGGTTACAGCCATGAAGAAGATGAAGGTGTTTGATGTATATCTAGGCAACCTGGACGAGCCGCAAAACGGACTAAGTCACAGCCACAGATAATTAAGCATAAATGCGATAATTTTTACGAACTGTCTAAAATATTAGGCAGTTCTTTTTTTAATCCTTGACTTAAAGTAGGCTTTAAGGGGTAATATAAAAACAGATAGATATTACATTAGGGAAAAAGAATAAGAATAAGAAGGAGGAATTATTATGAGTAAAAGTGCAGTGGTGTTTTACACCTGGGGAGGTCAGGCAAAGACCATGGCCGAAGAAATAGCAAAGCTCACAGGCGCAGATATTATAGAGGTAAAGCCTAAGACTCCGTACTCTGATAACTACAGCACCTGTGTAAAGGATGCAAAGAAAGAGATAGATGAAGGAAAGCTGCCTGAGCTGACAGAAACGGATTTTGACATGAGTACATACGATATCGTATATGTGGGAAGCCCAATCTGGTTCGGAACTATTGCAGCACCGATTGCAGCCTTTCTGACAGAGGCAGATTTGACAGGTAAAATCGTAAAACCTTTCGTAACCCACGGAGGCGGTGGAAAGGGACATACGGATAAGGATGTAGCTGCCCTCTGTCCGGGAGCCGATGTAAAGCCGGCACTGGCGGTGTACGAAGGCGGTAAGAAGGAAGAAATCGAAGCTTGGGTTAGAGCCTAAAGGCGATAAAACGCGAAAAAAACAGGAAGCCACGCTATGTAGCTTCCTGTTTTGATTTTGTTAAAGTCGGTAAAATCTGTAATATTAGTTATTCTCATAAATAGGGAATTTATCACAAAGCTCAACTACCTTTGCCTTGATTTCATCAACCTTTGCTTCGCCGCCCTTTATCAGCTCAGTGATAAGGTCTGCAATGTAAACGCATTCCTCTTCCTTCATACCGCGTGTAGTAACCGCAGGAGTACCGATTCTTACGCCACTTGTAAGAGCTGGGCTCAGCTTTTCGTTAGGGATGCTGTTTTTGTTGAGGGTGATGTTTGCACTTTCAAGCAGGTTCTGAACATCTCTTCCGTTGGCTCCAAATGGAGTTACATCAACCAGCATCATGTGGTTATCTGTACCACCGGATATGATTTTAAATCCGCTTTCAACAAGTCTTTCTGCCATAGCTTTGGCGTTCTTGATAATCTGAGCCTGATAATCCTTAAATGAAGGATCTAGGGCTTCCTTGAAGCATACAGCCTTTGCCGCGATTATGTGCATAAGAGGGCCTCCCTGATGCCCAGGGAATACTGCGCTGTCGATTTTCTTTGCATATTCTTCCTTGCAGAGAATCAGACCGCCTCTTGGGCCTCTGAGAGTCTTATGTGTAGTTGTAGTAACTACATCGGCGTAAGGAACAGGGCTTGGATGAAGACCTGCTGCAACAAGACCTGCAATATGAGCCATATCCACAAACATATATGCTCCGACTTCGTCACAGATTTCTCTTATCTTCTTAAAGTCGATTATTCTCGGATATGCACTGGCTCCTGCAACGATCATCTGAGGCTTTATTTCAAGAGCTTTAGCTCTGATATCGTCATAGTCGAGGACTTCCGTTTCAGGATCCACTCCGTAGAAATGGGACTCGTACATTTTACCGGAAGTGTTTACCTTAGCACCGTGGGTCAGATGTCCGCCGTGGGAAAGATCAAGACCGAGAATCTTGTCTCCAGGCTTTAAGAATGCCAGGTATACGGCCATGTTTGCCTGTGCACCGGAGTGAGGCTGCACATTGGCATGCTCTGCACCGAAGAGTTTTTTAGCTCTTTCGATGGCGATGGTTTCAACACCGTCAACGAATTCGCATCCGCCATAGTATCTCTTTCCAGGATAGCCTTCAGCATATTTGTTAGTCAAATGGCTTCCCATGGCTTCCATAACGGCTTCGGAAACGATGTTTTCACTGGCGATAAGTTCCAGATGGTGCTGCTGACGGCGAAGTTCTTTTTCCATGAGCTCCGCAATTTCTGAGTCAGTCTTTGCGATAAGATCAAAATTAACCATGTCTCTTCTCCTTTATCAAAGATTCGTATAAGATTTATCGAATGTGATGACTACATTGTATGTAGGATCAATATCCTTTACCGTCATGTCGACAGCTCTGTTGATTTCTTCTTCTGAAGCTGAGCAGTCGGCCTCGACGATTATGTCAAAGATTATATTTGTGTGGGTTTTGCCGGGAACGCATCTCATATCATGCACATGCCTTAAACCGGTAAATGAGCTGACGCAGTGACATATAGGTTCGTAAACCTTTTGTATCACAGGGTCATTGGTTTTTACCGGGTCCATATGAGCTACAAAGTAAATGCCCGTTTTTTCTCCCACTTCCTTTTCGATGGTGTCCACAAGATCGTGGCTTTCCATAATATCTGTATCAGCGTCAACTTCAATATGTATGGAAGCAAATACCTTACCCGGTCCGTAATTATGCACCACCAAATCATGAATACCTAAAACTCCGTCGTATGCGAGAACATCCTTTGCGATATTGTCAACCAGTTCCGGATCAGGAGCTTCTCCAAGAAGCGGACTTGAGGTTTCCTTTATAAGTGAAATACCGGATATGATTATAAATATCGCTACCGCAAGGCCTAAATAGCCGTCTAAGTCTACGCCGGTGAAGCGGTATATGATTACTGATATAAGCACCATAGATGTAGCTATGGCATCGTTTCTGCTGTCGGCAGCTGTGGCCTTTATAGTGGCAGAATCTATCTTTTTACCTGTGCTGTAGTTGAAATATGCCTGCCAGATTTTCACGATTATAGCCACTGCGAGAACTGCAACGGTGGCATATGAAAAGTAAGTCTCCTGGGGATTGATAATCTTTTCAATGGAACTCTTTCCTAGGGAAAATCCTGCAAACAGCACTATTATGGAGACTATCAGTCCCGCCAGATATTCTATACGGGCATGACCGTAAGGGTGTTCCTTATCTTCAGGCAGTGCGGCAAGTCTAAAGCCCACCAAAGTGACTACCGATGAAGCGGCATCTGTAAGGTTGTTGATACCGTCAGCTATTACAGCGATGCTAGATGTTATAACACCGACGATGATTTTAGCAACGGATATTATGGTATTTGATACAAAGCCTACAGCCCCTGCCAATTTGCCGTAGCCCTCTCGAACCTTTACGTCCTTAACATTGCTATGGTCTTTTATAAAAAGCTTGTAGAGAAATTCGTTCATTAGGCTTTATTCCCCTGTTCCTCTGCAAAAGCTCGTTTAAGAGCCTTTGCCAGTTGATCCGGGCAGGATGTCTTTTTTAAGCCGCAGGTTATGCCTTCTAAAAGAGATGCAATCTCCGAAACTGTCTTACCCTCCACCAGAGCCGATATGCCCTTAAGATTGCCATTACAGCCGCCTGTGAAGTTGACGTTTTTCACCACATCTCCATCCAATTCAAAATCTATCTTCTGGGAACATACTCCCTGAGGTATTTCCGTGTGTTTCATTACAATGTTGCCTTTCCTTTGAAAAATAGTATATAATACAAAATAAGTATAACACAAGAAAGGGCAGTAAGGAATGAAAATAATCTGCGTGGGCGACAGCCTGACCTACGGATACCCCTTTGGCGAAAAGTACAGCTGGACCGGTATAATATCCGGCAAAAAGGGCTGGGAAATGGTTAACCTAGGAGTTAACGGAGAGAGCTCAGGAGAGATTCTTCAGAGGGTCAGAAAGCATGAATACTTTAAAGACGGCGGCTCTAAAATCGGTAGCGAAAAAAAGGCCGATAAAGTCACAATAATGTGCGGAAGCAACGACTTTGTCTATGATTTGGGCGGTGTTAACGATGTGCTGGCAAACACGCTGCAGATGGTGCTTATGGCAAAGGAGGAAGGGATTAGACCTGTGGTGATGATTCCGGCTCTCTGTGAACCGGCACAGGCAAGAGAAGCTTGGATGGACGGCCTTGGTGTGGATTACGAAAAGGTTAATAGTCAGCTGCTAGCACTGGGAAAGGAGCTTAAGGCAGCAAAGGACAGATTTGACTTTGAGCTTATAGATATACAGACGGGATACGAGAAATATCATAAATATGTGGACGGATTGCATCCCACAAAAGAAGGATATGAACTTATAGCGCAAATCGTAAAGGAGGAACTGTAGATGAAAAAGACTAATGCAATGAGATTGGCTGTAATAGGAGCCGTTGTAGTTGCCGTAGGAGCAGGAGCCGTTGTAATGGCTTTAAGAGATAAAGGCGGCGAAACGGAAACTGCGGCAGAAGACGAAGGAGACGTCAACCCCCTTACGGGGATTGTACTTGAAGAAGGAGAGAGCCTGCCTGACAGGCCTATAATGGTATCAACGGACAACGACAGTTATCTTTCACAGCCCCAGTCGGGAATATCCCTGGCGGATATTTTAATTGAGGTGCCTATAGAAGGCGGTGGAAGCAGATACGAGCCTATATATTACAGCAATATAGATGAACTGGAACTGGTAGGCGCAATCAGAAGTACAAGACCGTATATGTTGGATATAGCAAGAGAATACAATGCTGTATTCGTTCACAATGGTCAGAGCCCGCAGGCAATAGAATACTTCGAGGAAAGCGGTGTTGACAGAGTGTCTGCATTTGAGTATTATAAGGCATTTCACAATGAAAGCGGCAAAAATGACAGACTGCCGGGAAACCAGTATTCCACAGGCGAGGACATATTATCTGCCATGGATGAACTGGGATATACCGGTAAAAAGGAAGTAAGGACTTTTCCGTGGCTTGAGGAAGGCGAAAAAGTTGCTGGAAATGATGCCACTGAGATAACCGTAAACTATGCCGACGGTGCAGATAATACTTTTGTGTACGACCCGGAAACAAAGCTTTACACCAGATATGTAAGAGGCCAGGAGCTGGTAGATGATAACAACGGACAAGTATTTACCTGTGCAAACATATTGGTGCAAAAGGTGCCTTTTAACCTCTATCCAAACGAGGATGAAAGATTGCAGATAGACATGTATGCCGGAGGTGAAGCGGTAATGTTTACCCAGGGTAAGGTCGTAGAGGGCACCTGGGAAAGGGAGGACAAGGACAGCCCGACTATATTCCGCGACAAGGACGGCAATGAATTTAAAATGACTCCCGGCGTAACAGCCATTGAGCTGATAGATACAACGGTAGAGTTTGATTATTAGTATTTTGTAAAAGCATATCACCGATCGCAAGGTCGGTGATTTTTTCGGAGAAGCAAAGCATGAAGGAAGAAAAAATGCTGCTTGCGGCAGCATCTGACAGATTAAGACAATGTGAAGAACAGTATATTCCCACTCGCTCGGACTTTTTGGATATGCACCAGCGTTCTCTTGTGGAGAGCATGCTGAAAAATGAAAAGCACGATTGCCGTGTGGAATTTTTCGGCGGCTACGATGATGCAGAAAGAGTTGTATGCTGTTTTTTGCCGGATTATGCATCGGAGGAAAGTGACAGTGGACTTGCCGTAGCAAGAGTGAGTGTGACGCCGGGAGGAAGACAGCTTACCCACAGGGATTATCTGGGCTCCCTTCTCGGACTTGGAATCAAAAGGGAAAAAACAGGAGATATAATAGTGAGACCTGACGGCGCTGATATCGTCATAGCAGAAGAACTGTCGGATTTTATATTGTTTAATTACGATAAAGCAGGCAGGACAAGCCTTTCAGTGGAAATACTGCCGATAGATCAGCTTTATATAACGGAGAAGCGTTTTCGGGAGAGTGAGGATACGGTGGCATCCCTCAGGCTGGATAATGTCATATCTTCCGCATTCGGGATTTCAAGAAGCAGAGCTGCGGAAGCCATAAAAAAAGGAATCGTATTTGTAAACAACATCGAATGCCTTAAAGTCGATAAAGATGTGACAGAAGGCGATAAGCTGGTGCTCAGAGGAAAGGGTAAGGCCTATCTTACAGAGATTGGCGGCACTTCGAGAAAGGGCCGGGTTTATGTGAAGTTTAGGGTGTACTAATTAACTGTAATGGTAAAAAAGGAAGATTATAAACCCTATTGCACACACGGAAAGAACAATTAAACCGGTAATAATTAGACTTCTTTTGCGAGCGTTGGAAGATAATTGCTCGGAAAGCTCGGTTTTATCAATAATAAGATAATATTCATTAACTATGTCTTCAGGGCTACCAAAGATTTCCTGCAGCTCTTCATAAGTGGTTTCGGGATATTCCTGAAGATGTAGCTTTATATTTCTTTCTATAAAATTTACATATTTCTTTTCTTTATCGGTATATTGAGGAAATTGAGATACAATTTGCCTAATATATGTCTGTAAAATGTCGTTATTCATAGAGTACCTTTTCATTTATTCGAACTCATAATTAGTTATTTAAAGTGTCATTGAAATCTTGATAGTTGTTGTAATAGTAATCGGTCGTTGTGTCTATTAGCTCTGCTTCTTCGTAAATTACTGCCAGTAGAATCCAGATGACCGCAATTACGGCTATTAAAAATACAGCGAGTAAAATTGCACTTCGATTCAGTCGTTTGTTAGATAATTTTTTTTGAATATCCTCTGTATCTATACTTTCATAATAATTCTCTGCAACTTCATCCGGGGTGCCAAATCTCTCATATATATCTGCCATTGTAATGTTCGGGTTATCTTCCCTAAATTGGTATATATCAGATTTAATATATCGTAAAAAAGCCTTCTTTTCCTTATCGGATATATGAAGTTTTTTATAAATTTCCTGAAGATATATATCTATGGAATTGTTTAGATTGTTATTGGTCATAATATATACCTCTTTGCAGCGGTGCGATTACTTATTGCTCATTTTCTTTCCATTGTTCAATGACTGTAGCAGGTGTATCATTTGGACTTGAATCATATTTGCTAAATACATATAAAATGGAAACGATTGATAGAACTATTGTAAGCAGCAATATGATAAAAAGCATTAGCCTATTTCGGTATTGAGAGGAAATCTTGCCTACAAGTTTGTCTGTTTCCAGCTTTAGCAGATAGTCGTGGACTATATCTTCCGGTGTTCCGAAATAGTATGCTAAATCTTCATCGTTAAATGATGGATTTTCAGCAGTGTATTCGTACATGCTTCTTTTTATAAAATCAACATATTGTTTTTCGTCATCGGAATATAGCGGGAACTTTGATTCTACCGATGCGATATATTTTTCGATAATATTATTTCTATTCATTATTGATTCCCCTCGTCCGGATTAGGATAGTTGTGATAAATTGTTATAGTATCAGGTACTTCGGCAGGAGGTTCATAGTTCTTTATATGTCTGATACAGATAAAAGATGTAATGATAATAATAAGTATTATTAACGGTACAACAATTTTAAAAACCAGATCATTGGATAATTTTTTATGAAGTTCAACTCCTTCAAGAGAGGAAAGATATTCTTCTATAATTTCATCTGATGTGCCGAAGCGATTATATATATCATCCATTGTGGCTTCAGGATATTCATTTACAAATGAATTGATGCTTTCACGCAAAGAGATTATAAAAAGAGTTTCTTTTTTTGTACGAATATTAATACCGTTTATAATGGTGTGGATATATTCATCTAAGCTTTTCTTAAGTGTAATACTCATAATCTTTCTCACTTGCTATTCAATATCTTATGTATACCTGAGGTTAATGTGTTATAGTCGTCGATGAGTTCATCAAGATGTTTTAACCCCGAGTCTTCAATGTGGTAATAGACTCTTACTCTTCGTTTGCCGATGACTTTTTCGTAGTCAGATATATATTTATTTTCCAACAGTTTATATAAAGTTGGATACAAAGAGCTTTCCGTTATACTGACCTGTCCCTCTGACAAATCTTTTATCATATTTGTGAGCTGATAACCGTAGAGATCACCTTTACTGAGAAGAAAAAGGACAATAAGTTCTACGGTACCCATTTTAAAACTGTTTCGTCGTGCCATTTTTAATTCCTTTCAAGGTCATTCTACACTTGATTGTCTAAAAAAGCAAATGTTTTGTTTTACAAAATATAACTTGACAATTAGATAATGTTGATATATTTTGAAATTAAATACAATATATGTTTAGGATTGAATCCAAAATGAAAGTTGGTGACAACATGAAGAGTAATAAACTAACTGTTTTTAAATGGATATTTCTAATAGCGCTTCCTGTTTTGTACGCAATATATTACATAGAATGGGAAAGCAGAATCGGTGAAAGTGTTTTTGAACTGGGCTACGAAATTAACTATTATGAATTATTATTTATAATTTCTGCAGCTTTTGTAATATTTGTATGTGCATTCTATTTGACCGCTAGAAGCCTCATAAAGAAACAGAGAGATAAATATATTATCATCGGCATCCTTGCATTGCTTATGATATGTTGTATTCTCATAGGAAAAACTGATTTGCCGTTTAACTATTACTCTGCTCTGTTGTTTTACGGACATAGCTTCAGAAATGCCATGTTCACGCTGATGATATTAGTGGCATTCATCAGAATCGGAGAAAGGAGATGAGATTGTGGATAAGAATAGGAAAAAAGGAATTATAATTTTTGCTGTAGCGGTAGTAGTGATAATTATCGCAATAGTAGCCTGGAATAGCTCGCAAAAAGTGGAGGAATCTAAGTTTGTTGAACAGGGTCATTCTTGGCAAAATGATTTTATAGCAGCTTTAGATGAAGGTAATTACATCTGTGATGATATTGCAAAAGATATTAAGGATACTGATGTAGAGTCATGGAAAGAAAAAGATGGCAGTACAGGTTTTATAGCGGCAAAAAATGATACGGACGGAACGGATATACATAACATTCAGTATGAAGTTAAAGACAACGATTTGATTTTCTATCACTATAAGAATTACAGTTTTAATTCAAAGAATGGTAAGAAAATCGATAATTCTAAAGCAGGTGAAATTGCAAAGGAGTTTGCAGATGAATTTATAGCAGGTGGAGATAAACTGACTTTTAAAAATAAGGAAGATGAGCAAATAAAGTCCCTTTACAACCCGAATAAAGTGGAAACTTGGCATGCTAAAGATGGCAAAGGTGAATATTATATCGTAATAGATTTAGAAAAAGGGAATGTACAGTATTATTGCTCTTCCGAATATAAGGATATGGAAAACCTATAGGAGATGAATTATGAAAATCAAGAAACCGATTATGATAATCGCAGTTGTGATTATCGCCGTCTTTGGTTTGAGAGCAGGAATATATCATTTTACCGATGCAAAGAAAATCGATGGCCACGGTGAGCCTACAGTATACGAAATAAGCAGGGTTCTGGATGACTATATGAAATCAAAGGATAATTATATTCGTAGAGGAACTGAAGATTATATAGGATATTTAGTAGATTTACTTATGTTTGAAGATGATGAAGATTTAGCTGCATTGCTGGAATATGAAGATATACTATCCTATGCTTCAAGCTATGTTGTTGAAAGTCAGTATTATAATTCGGATGCGTTCGTAGCATCTATAGGATTTGCCCCAGCCATGCCTAAATCAATCAGAGATAAAACGATTCCCGAATTGGATGATTTGAGACAGAAAAGAGAAGTTGAATCTAATGTAGGATTATTGGAATTTGAAATAATTGAGAAAGGACTAGTGCCAGATGATGACTCCATTGATATTCAATACAGCACAAAAAATAATGAGCTATTTGAATATAAGCTAACAGAAAAGGAAACTAAGCATCCTAATAAATACAAAGCTATAAACAAAAAAGAGGCTGCCAAAATGGCAAAAGAGTTCGCTAAGACATTTATAGTTGGCGGTGATAAAATGAGTCTTACTAATTCACCGGATCATCAGCTTAAATCAATGTATGAGCCTGGCAAGATTGAAAGTTGGTATGGCAAGACAGATGATAAGAGCCATTATATTGTAGTCGATTTTAGCAGGGGGTTAGTATTGGCATATCAACGAGAGTCTTAAACATATGAAATGTAATAAGAAACGGCGGAGCCGGTGGTGTGAGGGGCACCACGGCTTTGTCGTTTTTCTTTATCAAATAAAAATGATTGTAACCTTTTGACCGCTTATGTGTTATACATATAAAGAAGGTATATGAGGGGAAGCTAATGGATAAAATACTTCTTAAAACTATATATGAAAAATACGGCAGGGAAGTATTTCTGTATATCCTTCACTTGTGCGGAGATGTTGCTACAGCCGAAGACATTACTCAGGAAACCTTTGTAAAGGCACTTCTTTCACTGGGGGATGCCCATACTAATCCGAAGGCATGGCTTTACATGGTGGCTCGCAATCTGACATTTAATCATCGGCGCAAGATGAAGCGGATTATTCCCCATGAGGAGATTCCTGAGGAGCATAGGGAAGAAATACTTTTAAGCATTCTCGATTCGGAGCGTGACCGATTGCTTCATGAGGCAATAGGCATGCTGGATGAACGCAAACGGGAGATTGTAGCTTTACAATATTTCAGTGAACTGTCAGTTGTAGAGATAGCAAAGCTTACAGGTTTGAGCCCGCAAAATGTAAAGGTACTGGCTTACAGGGCGAGAAAAGAGATAAAAAAGTACATGGAGGACCACGGCTATGAAGTATAGAGAAATATTAGAACTGTACAAGGAAGGCAAGCTTTCTTCGGAAGAAGCGGAAAAGGTTGAACAGGAGATAGAAAAACAGGAAGCCATAGAAGAGTTTAGGTATTCCAGTTATGATGATAAAGAAACAATGGATTTTGCAGAGACTGAGTCGGATATTGAAGTAAATAAGGCCACAGAGGAAATAAACAGAAGTATAAGGAAAGCCTTTACAAAAATGGGGACAACGATTGCAGTTTGCGTAATTGTAATAATGGCATTGTTCCAATGGGTGCTGCCATCTGCAACAAATGTATTTTGGTATAATCCGGCAAAGGAAGTAAATACCGGTACTGAAGTCACTAATAACCAACTTACTGCGGATATACGCGCTTACAGTGAACTGTTTTTAACCAATGGTAGATTTACATATGCCGATGTTGAAGCGGACGGATTTGGAAAATACAGTTTCGTACTTGGGGAAAACAGATATAGATTAAAAGAACCGATAGTTGCTGCCGGAGAGATAAAAAGAAATAAAATGAAACTCTTCAATCCACGAGATTTGGAGAGACCTTACGGAAATGCTTTTAACTGGACATATTACCAGTTTCAGCAAACAAAACAGGCATATGACGACACTACAATGAAAGAAAGAGCTAAAGCCGAAGACCGAAAGGAAATAGAAAACCTTTCACCGTATGAAACTTATTATGCATATATAAGTTTTGACAATCTGATGTCCTTTAATGAAGCAAAGACATTTGCAGAAAAAATCGCAAAAGATGAGGATGTTTGGATTGCTGTTTGCTGCGGCGAAGGGGCATACTACAATAATGTTGTAAATGTAGGTATGTATGATGATGCTTTAACATACAATGAAAGTAAACTTTCAGATGAGGAGCGGTTCATAAAACTTATAAAACATATGAAATCCAGCAAGACATTTTTAGAAATGACACTGGGCTCAGATATTGATTCAGTAATCGATACGGAAAAAGCTCTCGAATATATTGATAAAAACGGACTTCAATCCTACGGAATTGCATTTACGGTAAACAAGGATACTCTGTTAAATGTGCTTGATGATAACAGTGTGAGCGGAATAGTAATACAGAGATAAATGGATATAATAAAACACCATTCAATTAAGAATGGTGTTTTAAAATGCATCAGTTATCATCCTGTTTAACTATGGCCTGCAACACTTCGTTAGCTACACTGCCGGCTGTTTCCGTACCGTAGCCGCCGTTTTCAACAACTACCACAAAGGCATAAGGGTGATCCGGGTCATCTAGGAAGCCGGTAAACCATGCGTGAGGAGTTGTTCCTTCGCCATGCTCTGCGGTACCGGATTTTGCTGCTATATCAAGTCCCGGGAAATTGTATGTTCCGTAATTGGATTCCACATTGTTTTTTAACATTTCTGTAAGCTTTGCTGCTGTGTCCTCGTTTATGAGTGTTTCCGTTTTATGCTTTATAGGAAAGCTTGCTGGAAGTCCGTTGGCAAATCTTACTCTGTCGATGATATAAGGCTCTGCGGACTTACCGCCGTTGGCGATGGCGCCCATAAATACCATCATGGAACATGGGTTTACCAAGTCCTTGCTCTGACCTATGCCTGTCCATGCAAGGTCAAGGTCGTTATCGCTAAATTCAAAGGAACCCGGTCTTGTATTTATACCGTTTATGTCATAACTGCTTGTAAGTCCTGCCATTTCCGTGTATTTTTTCAGGTTTTCGGCACCAACTTTGTTGGCAAGCTCGCCGAAAGCACAGTTACAGGATTCGGCAAGGGCTTCCTCAAAGTTTACAGTGCCGTGAGGATATAGACAGGTAATGCGGTCGCCGCTGTATGAGCCGTACTGTTCGCTTCCTGTGCAAGTATATGTCCAGTCATCAAGGTCTGATACAGTCTCGATGGCTGCCATGGAAGTTATAACTTTAAATGTTGAACCCGGCACTATTGAAGAAGATGTAAATCTGTTCAGATATGTACCGGAGGTATCGTCTGCATCAAGCTGCGGCGGGTCATAAGGGTCATAGTTAGGGGAACTTACCATACATATGATTTCGCCGGTTTCATAGTTGTAAACACCGACAGTTCCGCTGCGATTGCCAAGAGCTTCTCCGGCAACCTTGGATATATTGGCGTCAACCGTAAGATTTATGGTACGTCCTTCTCCGCTGGCAGAATAAACTCCTGTTATAAAGTTATACCCTACCATCTTATCCTTAAATACAACATTTGCCCCTGTGGCTATATTGCCTAGGGAATCACCGGTCACATGGACTAAAGCCTCTCTTGTGGATGTGTCGCTGTTGTACTGGGTTTCACCGTCTTTGCTGTTTGATATTAGGGTATCGCCGTTACGGTCAAGGATGACGCCCGTTGTAATTTTGTTATTTGTATATATGTGCTGATTTGCAGGGTAACTTACCCAGTCTCCGCCGTTGACTGCAAGTTTGCCTATGTAAAATGCTGTGCCTGCAACGAGAAGAACGGCAAAGAACAGGCAGATTATGGCTCTTTTCTGCATTTTTTTCATTACCACTCATCTCCTTTCAGACCTTCGTCTTTAACGGCTATGCTGGCATTTTGCCTTGTATCGGCAGCCTTTAAAAAGGCTAACATTCCCCAGGAAACTATCATCGAGGTTCCACCGTTGGAAACAAACGGGAATGTGACACCGGTCAGCGGCAGTATATCCACTGATCCGAAGACATTAAGTATTGTCTGGAATATCATTAAGGTAGTTGCCGCACATGCCGCTATAGTATAAAAGGCTGATCGTCCGGCCTTAATGGAGCGCACTGCAAATATTCCCAGTGTAACTATGGAAAGGATGGCAAGCACGGCTATAATAAGGCCCCATTCTTCGGAAAGCACACCGAAAACCAAATCGGTATCCGCCGCTGCCACATTATGAAGCCATCCGTCTCCGGCGCCGATGCCTACCATGCCGCCGCTGGCTCCCGCAGACATTGTCCTTACCTGCTGATAGCCGCCTGCATCAGGAAAGTCCCAGGCATGCATCCAGGTCTGGAAACGACCCAGTATATAAGGTCTAAATCTAAGCACCATAAGTCCTGCAGCTGCTGCAGCTCCCACTATGAGAAACAACTTTGAAAACTCTCCGCTTCTCAAAAAAGAGATTACAAGGAAAGTCACAAAGAATATGGCAGCTGTACCGAAGTCTCCCATAACAGCAAGGCTGCCCAAACAAAAGATGGAAAACAACAGGAACAGTGTCAGATTTTTCTTTTCAAAAAGCTCGTCCAAAGTAGCGGCACCAACCAAAATATAGGCGATTTTTACTAGCTCTGAAGGCTGAAATGTAAAGCCGCCCAGGCTCACCCAGTTTGTGGCGCCGTATTTATTGGTACCTAAGAATATATTTACAAGAAGTAAAAGCACGCTTCCCAAAACCAGCAGCTTTCGAGTTTTCATGGCTCTGTCCAAATCTCTTAAGTACCAACAGAGACCTAAAAACAGACAGATGCCCAAGCACACCGTAAGAAGCTGCTTCATTATTTCATTTGGCGCTGAAGTTGCAGTCACCGCAAGCCCCAGAGTCGATAAAAAGAATGCTATACTTTCCATTTCAAAGGATGTGGAACCCAGACTTCTTATTACTATGGAGTACACCCACATAACCCCTGTAAAAATGGCAAAGGCCAAAGGTACAGACGCAGGCAACTCGCTTCCCTCTGCAATCATAAACTGCACAACGGTCATGGCCTGAAATATTGTCAGGGCAATAAGGGATTTCCACGGAGTAAACTTTCGTGTCAGTCTTGTGCGGGCTTCCTTATTGTACATCTGCTCCTGCAGACTGGCAGGCACCAGCACGCACTCGGCACCGCCGAGGCTTAAGGTATCACCGATATTAACAGGTGTCGGCTTATACACGATATTGCCGTTAACCATGGAGCCGCCCTTTGAGCCAAGATCGTTATATGTCCAGTTGCCGTCCTTGTCTCTGACTAAGGTTCCGTGATTTCTGGAAACTGTCATCACATCGATAGGTACATCGACGGTTTTGGAACGGCCGATAACATTTTCCCAGTGGGAAAGGGCCCTTGTTTCTCCGTTTGGCAGAGAAAGATATGCCCAGATTTCCGAAGGTGTCTTGGTGGACAGCAGTGACCTAATTGCTCTTACCAGAATGTATATTGCCAAAATAACAAATATCCATCGGGCAAAGGTGGTATAAAGTTGTCCCGCTCCCGGGATACTTCCAAAGAAGCCCGATATGGAGTCAAGAATACCCATGTTTCTTTCCTTTCTTTCTTGCTTAGCTTAGTTGTCACGAAGGGTTCAAATCACTTGATTTTACTTAAACCCGTTTCTCATTATATCATAAAAGACTTGTGACTGTATTACAAAACTCTTATAATCAAGACATGGTTTACGATGTGATAATAATAGGAGGCGGCGCTGCAGGACTGTTCTGTACCGCAAATACGGAATTAAAAAACGGTAAAGGCCTTGTGTTGGAATCGATGAAGCAGACAGGTATCAAACTTATGGCGGCGGGAAGCGGCCAGTGCAATTTTACCCATGGCGGAGACATTCGCGATTTTATTGATAAGTACGGTAAGCACGGCGGTAAAATAAGAGGAATCTTATACAGATTTAACAACGTCATGGTAAGAGATTATTTTGAGGATTTAGGAGTTGCGACCGTGGAAAGGGAGGACGGCAAAGTATTTCCGAAGTCCATGAATAGTCGGGATATAAGGGATGTCCTTTTAAACAGCGCAGTTAAAGGCGGCTTTGAGATAAAGACGGAGGCAAAGGTCGTTGATATAATCCAAATTAGTGAAGAAGAAAAAGATTGCATGTATGAGATTGTCAGTACAAAGGGCAGCTTCAGATGCAGGAGACTTGTGATTGCCACGGGAGGAAAGTCGTATCCTAAAACCGGTTCTGACGGCAGCATGATGGAAATTTTAAAAAGATGTTTTCCGGAACTGAAAATAAATGATTGTGTACCGGCATTGACTCCTGTATATGTGGAAGATTACCGTTATAGCAGCCTTTCGGGAATTTCCGCAAAGGTTAAAATCACAATGGCAGATTCCTATGACGGTAAAGGCAAAAAAAGAATTACTGGATATGGGGATATGCTCTTTACCCATAAAAATCTTTCCGGACCTGTAATATTAGATAATTCCAGGTATTTGGAGCCGGGGAGAGTCTTTTATGTGGATTATGCTCCCGAGGGATATAAAAGCGGTGACAGGCTGCCGGGAAATGGAGAAAAAAGATCCATAGGAAATCTCGTATCTGAGGAATGCAAAATTCCAAAAGCCCTTGCTGATGCACTGATAGACAAGGCTCTCGGTGAAAAGGGAGCATGCAGAACAAAGGCATCAACTCTTACGGGAAGTCAGATTAAAGAAATAGAAGATACACTGAGAAGTCAAAAGTTTACGGTAAGCGGTAAAGGAGGCTTTGGAGAGGCCATGGTTACTGCAGGGGGAGTGGATATATCGGAGATTTCAACATCTTCCATGGAAGCAAAAAAATATCCGGGACTCTACCTTGTCGGTGAAGTCCTGGATATTGACGGTGATACCGGAGGATATAACCTCCAGTTTGCTTTTTCTAGTGCCCGAACAGCTGCTCAGCATATTTCACTGTAGCCATGGCGTCTTTGCAGTAGCAGTCGGCGCCTATGGTATCGGCGTAGGTTTCGTTTAATACAGCTCCGCCTACAGCTATTTTGCAATCGACTTTTTCGTCCTTCAGCTGTCTGATGGTTTCTGCCATGCTTGGCAGTGTAGTGGTCATAAGTGCGCTCAGTCCCACAAGACGGGCGCCTTCTTTTTTTGCAGTTTCAACGATGAGCTCCGCAGGAACGTCCTTGCCCAGGTCGATGACATCGTATCCGTAGTTTTCCAGTAAAACGCGCACGATGTTTTTTCCAATATCGTGGACATCGCCTTTGACTGTAGCAAGAACCACCTTTCCCTTGCTTATATTGCCGGCGTTGCCGCTTTTTTCAATAAGGCCCTTAACCACCGCAAAGGCTTCCTGGGAGGCTTCCGCACTCATGAGAAGCTGCGGCAGATATATGGTGCCGTCTTCGTATCTTTTGCCAACTACATCCAGAGCAGGGATTACATGCTCATTGATTATAGCCAGGGGTTCGCTATCCTTTCCTAAAACTTCGGAAGCTTCACGGGCTTCCTTTTTAAGTCCGTTTATAATTGCTTCCTTGAGAGAATACTTGCTTTCCTTTTTTGCCGTTTCTCCTGTCTGCTGGTGAGCTTCAAATACTTTGATGTATTTTCTGCAGTTTTCGTCCTTTCCAGCAAGGGCCATGTAGCTGTGATATACATACATCATCTCATCGGAGAAAGGATTCATAATTGCTGCTCTCAGTCCTGCAGAAAGGGCCATGGCAAGGAATGTTGAGGTGAGCTTTTCTCTGCCCGGAAGTCCAAAGGACACATTGGAAACACCGATGGAAGTCTTAATTCCGTGCTGGCGCAGCTGCCAGATGGTCTCAAGAGTTGTCATAGGAGCTTCTTTGTCTGCACTGACAGTCAAAGTCAGAGGATCGACAACTATATCGTGCTTTTCTATACCGTATTTAGCGGCTTCCTCAACGATTTTAAGGGCGATGGCGACTCTTTCTTCAGGAGTCTTAGGAATTCCCTTTTCATCAAGGGTAAGGGCTATAAGCACGCCGCCGTATTTAGCCGCTATCGGAAGCATTCTGTCCATGGAATCCTGCTTACCTGATACGGAGTTTATAAAAGGCTTACCGTTATAGTATCTGACAGCCTTTTCCATAGCCTCAGGACTTGCGGTATCAAGCATGAGAGGGGAATCCACAACAGCCTGTATTTCTCTCATCAGCTGTGTCAGCATGGATACCTCGTCTATTTCCGGAAGACCGGCGTTGACATCTATAATATGGGCTCCGGCTCTCTGCTGATCTAATGCCAGCTTTACCACTGCACCCATATCGTTATTTAAAAGCGCTTCTTTAAATACTTTGTTTCCTGTAGGATTGATTTTTTCACCGATGATTGCAAAGTCACGTCCGATTTCAACAGCGTGGGAATAGGAAGCTACCACTGTTTTATGCTTCTTTTCCACGGGAGGAGGGGTCATATCCTTTGCTGCCTGCACTAGGGCATGTATGTGGTTTGGATTTGTACCGCAGCATCCGCCCAGCATAAATACACCTTTTTCTGCGAAAGGCGCCAGTGCTGCCGCAAAGTCCTCCGGTGTCATATCGTAATAGGAATCGCCGTTGTCGTCTGTTTTAGGCATTCCGGCATTTGGATTGACCATCATCGGCAGCGAAGTCAGTGAAAGATATTCCGGTATAAAGCGAGCTATCTGCTTAGGCCCAAAGCCGCAGTTAATACCTACAGCATCAACTCTGAGCCCTTCAAGGGTGGCACATAACGCCTTTATATCAGCACCTGTAAGCAGCTTGCCACCTTCATCGAGCATTGCAGAAACCACAACAGGAAGATTTGTATTTTCCTTTACACCGAGTATTGCAGCCTTTATCTCATAGAGGTCTGTCATAGTTTCAATGAGAGCAAGGTCTGCGCCTGCTTCTTCTGCTGCGATGGCAAGCGCTTTAAAGCCTTCATATGCGGCATCAAAGGTTAAATCGCCCATAGGCTGCATAAGCTTACCTGTCGGTCCCATACTTGCCGCCACAAAAAGCTTGTCTCTGCCGGTTTCTTTTTTGCATTTTTCTGCCGCTTCCTTTGCAAGTCCTACGGCCTTTACCATTACATCGTGAGAAGTATATTTGTCCTGAGGCATTTTTACAGAGTTTGCGCCAAAGGTGTTTGTCTCCACAATGTTTGCGCCTGCCATATAGTACTGGTAGTGTATATCGCAAACCGCTTCCGGATGTTCCATATTCCAGTATTCTGGGATTTCGCCCGGGGCAAGACCTGCCGCCTGCAGCATGGTTCCCATACCGCCGTCAAAGAAGAGTAGTTCTTTGCCTAATAAATCTCTGAAACTCATTTTGCCTCCTGTTTTCTATTTATCTCCGGCTTCTTCAACAAGTCCGAAGCCGTCGCTCTGAGTTATATTGCCGTCCATATCTGTAATGCAGTATTCGTAGCCTTCTTTATCTGCCATAAATTCGATAGCTTTGTCCTTTCCGAGAAGCAGACATGTTGTTGAATATCCGTCACAGAGAGTGGAATTACCCATGTCGCTTTTTATAGATACAGAAAGTATGTCGGTATCCTTAGGATAGCCTGTGGCAGGGTCAAGCACATGGTGATATTCCTTGCCGTCAATGTTGAAATGACGCTCGTAGGTGCCTGAAGTTACAACTGTCTGGTCCTTCATTTCCACGGCCCCCAGTATTTCGGTGCTGTCTGAAAACGGTGTTTCAAGGCCTATGTTCCAGCTGTTTCCGTCTTCCTTTTCACCGATGGCTACGATATTGCCGCCTAAGTTTACTATGCCGCTGGTAACGCCCTTATCTACCATAAAAGCGCTTAACTTGTCTGCAATATAGCCTTTGGCTATGGAACCGAGGTCAAGCCATGTGTTTGGGTCTGACAGGGTAACGGTATTTCCTTCTATATTGATATTGTTGTAATCAACTGAAGGAAGATATGTCTGTATGTCGCTGTCATCAGGAAGCGTAGGATTTTCGGTGTCCTTGAAGTTCCACAGATTTGTTATCTGTCCGATGCTGATATCAAATAGACCGTCTGTTTCCTGACACAGCTCAAGGCTTGTGCGTATAAGTTCTGCAGTTTCGTCGGAGACTTCCACCGGCTGGCCTTCTGCATGATTTATTTTATATATATCCGTACCCTCCATGGTGCGGCTGAAAAGTCCTTCGTATCTTTTACATTCGTCAAAGGCTTCGCTGATTATTTCCGTAGCTTTATCCTCATCCATGCCGTGGATTTCTATGGTACAGAAGGTATCCAGCATGAACTCGGTGTCGCTTATAGGCTCGTTGGTTTTGCAGCTCACTTGTGTTATAATGAGTAGCGTGCATAACAGAGAAAGTAATATTTTTTTGCGCATTTATTTACCTCAATATATTTAATCAACGGAAAGCATAATGAAAATAAGAAAAGCAGACATCATACTTGCCGTGGTCATAGCCATAATCGGCATTATCGCATCGGTATACCTGACCTTGCACGATACGGATGTACGTAACGGACAGGTGGTCGTATATGTGGATAGCGAATTATACGGAAAATACCCCCTTGACGAGGATCAGGAGATCGAAGTCAAGCAGGGCGACCATATAAATAAGATTACCATAAAAGACGGAAATGTACAAATGACATTTGCCAATTGTCACAATCAAGATTGTGTAAAACAGGGCAAAATTAACGACATGTCCAAAAGCATAATCTGCCTGCCACATAAGGTGGTGGTGGAAATCCAGTCGGATGACAGGAAATACGATGCAGTATCAGGCTGAATGAGGCAGGACGGTGAGAAATGAACAAAAGCAGCATATCATATAAAATAGGGCAGGCAGCCGTAATGACGGCTCTTGCTCTCATAGTTTCATATATAGAAGCGATACTGCCTTTTTCCGTGGGAATTCCCGGAGTAAAGCTGGGGCTTGCCAATATAGTGGTCGTGGTCGCTTTGTATCGGCTAGGAATCAAATACGCCTTTACCATAAATATAATCCGCATATTTTTAGCAGGATTTCTCTTTTCGGGAGTGTTCGGTATACTCTATTCCCTGGCAGGAGGCTTACTGAGCTTTGTGGTGATGATAGCCGTTAAACAGTGTAGGGTATTCTCAATTGTAGGTGTTAGCTTGGCAGGAGGAGTAGCACACAACTTGGGACAGCTTTTAACGGCGGCGGCGCTGGTGGACAATATAAAGGTATTTGTATACTTCCCGGTATTGGTATTTTCTGGACTTATATTTGGAATACTGATAGGTATAGTTGCAGGACTTGTAACTGATAGATTGGAAAAGGCTGGAGTATAATCAATAATAAAACAGGAGCGATTATTTAACCGCTCCTGTTTTGCTGTATATATGCCTTTTTCACGAAAGGTGTCTATGCTTCTGCCTGTTCTTCTGCAGGCTGCTGAACAACTACTTTCTTTTCCTTTGGAATTACCACGATGGCGCCTGTAGGACATTCCTTAGCGCACAGACCGCAGTTCTTGCACTTATCGTAATCGATAGAAGCAAGGTTGTTTTCCACGTGGATAGCATCAAATTTACAAGTGTTTTCGCACTTCTTACATCCGATACATCCGTTCTTGCAGTTCTTCATTACAGCTGCACCCTTGTCTGTAGACTTACATCTAACAGCTACCCTGTCATCCTTAGTGAGGATCTGGATAACTGATTTAGGACATGTATTGGCACATACGCCGCAACCTACGCATACATCTCTGTCAACAACAGCAACGCCGTTAACGATGTGGATTGCGTTGAAGTCGCAGGCTCTTACGCAGTCTCCCATACCTAAACATCCGTAAGCACAGGATTTGTTTCCGCCGTAGAGCTGCAGAGCGCCTTTACAAGTCATTTTGCTTCCGAACTTCATGAAGTCCTGAGCAACGGATTTGTCGCCCTGGCACATTACTACCGCAACAGGTGCTGCAGCAGCGGAAGCCTCAACGCCCAGGATGGCTGCTATCTTTTCTGCAACAGCAGGACCACCTACAGGACATTTGTTAACCGGAGTATTTCTATCTTCTCCGAAAGCTGCGGCATATCCGTCACATCCGGAGTAACCGCAGGCACCACAGTTGGCACCAGGAAGTTCTTCTCTAACCTGTGCTACTACTTCATCTACTGGAACATACATTACGATGGAAGCAATAGTAAGGATGACACCAAATATAAGGCCCAGCGCAACTACGAGGATAATTGGTAATGCCATTTTCTATTCCCCCTTATCTTATGCAAATATTCCGTCTACCATTCCTGAGAATCCCATGAATGACAGAGAAAGAATTGAAGCAGTAACTAATGTTATTGGGGCACCTTTGAAGGCTTCAGGAACCAGCTTGTTGTTTTCCAGTCTGCCTCTGAGTCCTGCAAAGAGAACCATTGCCAGCAGGAAGCCGATACCGCCACCAAGAGAGTTGAATATGGACTGAACGAAGCCATATCCTTCAGTTATATTCAGTACGCACACACCCAGTACTGCGCAGTTTGTTGTGATCAGTGGAAGGTAAACTCCCAGTGCGCTGTAGAGAGGTGGCATGTACTTTTTCATTGTCATTTCTACCAGCTGTACCAGTCCGGCGATAACCAGGATAAATACGATAGTCTGCATGTATCCGATGCCGTTAGGGTCCAGGATTAAAATCTGAATTGGCCATGTAACCAAAGTAGCCAGTACCATTACGAATGTAACGGCAACACCCATTCCGACAGCAGAATCGAGTTTTTTCGATACGCCAAGGAACGGACAGATACCGAGGAACTTAGCCAGGACGAAGTTATCAACAAGGATAACACTCATCATTATCATTAATAATTCTTTCATTATGCTTTATCCCCCTGTTCTTCACAAGAAACCTGACTGCAGGAATCAACCATTGAGCAGCCGCTGCAACCAAATTCCTTTTTCTTGTTTTTCTTTGCGTCACCGAAGAAGTAGTTCACAAAGGCAATCAGGCAAGCGTATACGAAGAATCCGCCAGGAGCCAGAGTGAATATAGTCATCGGAGAAATGGAACCTGTGCCGTATACGGCGAAGTCGAACAGAGTTCCGCTTCCGAAGAATTCTCTGATAAGTCCCATAACTGTAAGAGTGAGAGTAAAGCCAAGACCCATGCCCAGACCGTCAAGAGCGGAGTCAACTACCTTGTTTTTGCTAGCGAACATTTCGGCTCTTCCCAAAATGATACAGTTTACAACGATCAGAGGGATATAAAGTCCCAGTGACTGGTTAAGTGATGGCAGATACGCCTGAAGCAGCATCTGTACCACTGTTACGAAGCCGGATATTACTACGATGTAGCAAGGAATTCTTACTGTGTCTGGAATAACGTTCTTAAGTATGGAAATTACTATGTTAGAACAAATCAGAACGGCCATAGTACACATACCCATACCAAAACCGTTGATTGCGCTTGTTGATGTTGCCAGTGTAGGACAAGTACCAAGCATCAGGACCAGTACAGGGTTTTCCTTGATAATACCTTTTAATACTATTCCTAATTTATTCATTTACTGAACACCTCCACAATCATTAAACTGCTGAAGGGCATTTTTAACAGCTGTGTAGATTCCGTTTGAGGAAATAGTAGCACCTACAATGTAGTCAACATCCTGAGAATCCTTTACCGCTGCTGCGGAAAGTTCAGAAAGTCCATTGTAGCCTGCCAGATATTCAGGAGTCATAGCTTTTGTACCAAGACCCGGAGTATCTGAGTGAGCTGTTACCTGAACGCCTGTGATGGCGCCTTCAGCGTCGATACCTACCATAACGGTTATGTCTCCACCGTAGGATGAAGCAACGGAGGTTATAACGCCGCCTGTCTTATTGTCGGCGAAATAAACTTCAGTAATGCCGTCGTTGAGCTGACCTTCATACTGATGGAAAGCATCTGCTTCAGTCAGCACGCTGGCTCTTGTGGCGTCAGCCTGCTCTTTGTTGATCTTTGCAATCTGAGGAGCTGTTGCGCCGTTTGTAATAGCCAGAGCCGCGGATATAACGAGACAAATTACTACGAGTACAATCGTAGGTGCGAACTTTGTTTTAAAAGAACTATTCTGCATCTTCCGCGCCTCCCTTCTTAGCCTTCTTTTCCTTCTTAGGCTTGTACAGTCTGTTTGTACAGAAGTTTTCGATATGAGGTGTCAGAATGTTCATCAGCAATATACCGAAGGAAACACCTTCTGGATAAGATCCGAACAGTCTGATAAGCATAGTCATGATACCGCATCCTACACCGAAGATTACCTTACCCCATGGCAGCAGTGGAGTAGTTACATAGTCTGTAGCCATGAAGAAAGCTCCGAGCATTACACCACCGGCAAGAATGTGGAAGATTGGATCTTCTCCGGCGATAAGTGCGATAATAAATACTGTTGCGATGAAGCACAGCGGAGTGATAGGAGAGATAACCTTTCTCCAGATCAGGAACAGACCTCCGATGATGAGGGCTATTGCACTGACTTCACCCATAGAACCGCCAACTGTTCCCAGGAACAGGTCCATGTTGGAAGGAAGTTCGCCACCGCCGTTTTTCAGGATACCGAGTGGTGTAGGTCCTGTGATGGCGTCTGTAGCAGCTGTCCTTGGAACAGGCCATGTTGTCATCTGAGTAGCAAATGCTATGAACAGTACGATTCTGGCTGTGATTGCCGGGTTGAACAGGTTGTGTCCAAGACCGCCAAACAGCTGTTTAACGATAATGATAGCGATGAATGAACCTATAATCGCAATGTAGTATGGCAGATTAGAAGGTACATTGAACGCTATCAGAAGACCTGTGAGGGCAGCCGAAAGGTCGCCAACTGTCTGAGGCTTTTTCATCAGGACATTCCACAGGTATTCGAAAAGTACAGATGATACCATGCATACGGCTGTGAGGATAAGAACTCTTGGGCCGAATACATATGTACTTACACACAAGGATGGAAGAAGGGCCAGGATGACCATTCCCATGATCCTCTGAGTATTTTCATTGCTCACCATGTGAGGAGATGAAGATACTATAAGATTATTGTAATACTTCTTTTCCATTATTTACTCTGTGCCTCCTTTAAAATTGCTTTACCCAGCTTGTTGTTGAAGCCAAGAGGTCTTCTTGCAGGGCATACATAAGCACAACTTCCGCATTCCATGCACTGCATTACTTTCAGCTGTTCCAGTCTTGCGGCGTCTTTGTTTTCCATCGCTTCTGTCAGAGCTGTAGGCAGAAGGTTGAAAGGACAAGCCTTGTGGCATCTGCCGCAGTTGATACAGTTTGTTTCTTCAGGGACCAGAGACTGAGGGCCGTCAAACGCCAGAATAGCGTTGTTGTTCTTTATGATAGGCATCTCATCAGAGAAGATAGCTCTTCCCATCATAGGACCACCCATAAGAATCTTTCTAGGCTCAGCCTTGTATCCGCCCATGAATTCAACGATATCATGGATTCTTGTGCCTAAAGGGGCAATAACGTTACCCGGTTCAGCTATTGCAGAACCATCGATAGTCATTCTCTTTTCGATGAGAGGCATACCGGTTCTGAAATACTGTCCTACAAATGCGATGGATGTGATGTTGGAAAGAATCACTCCCAGATCTGCAGGAAGAACTCCGGCGTCCATGGTCTTACCTGTGATTTCGTAGATCATGACACGCTCAGCGCCCTGAGGGTAAGTAGTCTGAAGTGTAACAACTTCTACGCTGTCAGCCAGACCCTGTTCGGCAATAGTTGCCTTGAGCTTTTCGATGGCATCAGGCTTGTTGCCTTCTACACCTATGTAGCCCTTTGAAAGATTCAGGTGCTTCATTACCAGCTTGATACCGTCAATGATGTCCTGAGTATCTTCCAGCATAAGTCTGTGGTCGGAAGTGATGAATGGTTCACACTCCGCACCGTTTACGATCAAAGTGTCCACTTCGTCGATGTTCTTAGGATTGTACTTAATGTGAGTCGGGAATGACGCACCGCCCAATCCTACAAGTCCGCTCTTCCTTACGGCTGCAACAAACTCCTGAAGATTGTCGGCCTTAGGAATTTCGATATCTTCGCAGACTTCCTGTTTTCCGTCGGTCTCGATAACGATGACCTGGTCATAGCCACCTGCAGCGTTTCTCTGAGTTTCGATGGACTTTACAGTTCCGGAAACGCTTGAGTGGATCGGTGCACTTACAAATGCGTCTGTGTCGCCAATCAGCTGACCAACCTTAACAGTATCACCTTTTGCTACGAGAGGTTTACAAGGGGCTCCGATATGCATTGACATCGGGATGCAAACTTCCGCAGGAACAGGCATACGCTTGGTTTCACACTGTGCAGTGTTTTTGTGATGGGCAACATGGATGCTGTGTAAATGCTTTCTCTGTTGACTCATTTATAAAACCTTCCTTTCGTGAAAATTTGTATCAAAACGAACATAATTATATTATCACTTTTTCATCGGTAATGCTATCTTTTTTGTCACAAAAAAAGCAGCATATTGCACCGATAAAGGCTTGAAAAAACTGAACTCAGATTATACCCACTAAGAAGTGTGTATTATTTATATAAGTCACAATATATAGTTGCTGCAAATTTTAGAAAAAATGTGTTAAAATCAAAAATATTCTTATACTTAAATGTGGAGGTAAAAAGATGAAATCTTTGATTGGTAAAACAGCACTTGTAACAGGTGCATCAGGGGGAATCGGAAAATATATTGCAGAGGAGCTTGCTTTGCGAGGAGCTAAGGTGGCCCTTCACTATAACAGCTCAGAAAAGGCGGCGGAAGCCATAAGGGACCAGATCCGTGCCAACGGCGGAGAAGCGGAAATATTTTGCTGTGATATAAGATCAAACAGCGCCGTAAGAGATATGATAAAGGAAATCGAAGAAGCCTTTGGCGGAATAGATATTTTAGTCAATAATGCCGGTGTTGCTTTAGATGCAAGAATACACAAAATGCCGGAAGAATACTTCGACAACACCATGGCAATCAATGTAAAGGGCACATGGAATACAATGCAGCATGTGCTGCCGATGATGATGGAAAAAAAGGAAGGTGCGATTATAAACATATCTTCCGTATCCGGTATAGCAGGAAACATCGGCCAGTCGGCATATTCTGGCTCAAAGGCAGCTGTAATAGGTATGACAAAGACTGTGGCAAAGGAAGCTGCAGCGTACGGCATAAGAGTAAATGCTGTGGCTCCGGGATTTATTGAAGTGGGCATGTCTTCACAGATTTCGGATAAGCTTCGAGAGATGCTTGTGCAGCAGATTCCGATGAAGAGACAGGGCAAAGGCGAAGAAGTGGCAAAGACCGTTGCTTTCTTGGCTTCAGAGGATGCCGGATACATTACCGGACAGGTAATCGAGGTTAACGGCGGTATGAATATGTAATTTTCATTTACTTTAAGGGGATTAGTTAAAAGAATATGTGAGTATACGAAAGGAACGGCAACCGAAGCTGCCGTTCCTTTCTAAGTTTTAGGGTTATAGGACAAAAAGTGTTGATAGACCCTAGTCCCAATAACTAGGGTAGTCACCTGATCTATGGAATTCAGTCCATACG
>OGWU01000266.1_pt1 | contig 35618 bp, 31 predicted proteins | sample 1576071 | NCBI WGS metagenome assembly OGWU01 (sample SAMEA3541582, study PRJEB24748) | human gut metagenome | biome: human gut; feature: human-associated habitat; material: faeces | place: China | collected 2012
GGCGTCCTGTGCATACCGCAGCAGGGCCTGCCGGATCTCCTCGGCCTTGTCCGACACCGGGAACACCCGGCGTCCGCGCTCCACCTTCAGCTCCACACCAAGGCTCTCGAACAGCTCCATGGTCCTGGCGGGCGGGAACGCCCCCAGCGAGGAGAACAGAAAGCGCGGATTGGTGCGGACATGGTGCAGAAACTCCTCCGCAGTGCAGTCGTTGGTCACATTGCAGCGGCCCTTGCCAGTGATGCGGATCTTGCGCCCACAGCGCCCCATCTTTTCCAGAAGCACCACCTGCGCGCCTGCGCCAGCTGCAGCCAACGCAGCCATCATGCCGCTCGCGCCGCCGCCGATAACGATGATTTCGTTCACCCGATTCACCTCCGTATGTCCTCAAATAGAATAGCATGAGTTGGGCTCCTCAACAATATTTTTCAGCCAATCTTTTTTCCATAATAAATACAGGGGTTTAATTATGAGTCATTTTCATTAAATATGATTACAAATCGCCCCAAATGCCTTGAATAAATGTGTAGGATATGTTAATTTTATATTACCGATTTTATTCAAGGAGAATGATCATGACTAACAATAAAGCGCTGCTGTCCTGGGTCGATGAGATGACAACTCTCTGCCAGCCGGACAAAGTCGTCTGGTTTGACGGATCCGACGCGCAGCAAGAAGCGATCCTTGCAGATCTCATGGACCACGACGCTGTAATCAAGCTCAACGAGGAAAAACATCCAAATTGCTACCTGTTCCGTTCCCACATCTCCGACGTCGCCCGCGTTGAAGAACGCACCTTCATTGCCAGCGAAAAAGAAGAAAACGCCGGCCCAACCAACAACTGGTATCCGCCAGCAGAACTCAAGGAAAAAATGAAGGCGCTCTATAGCGGCGCCATGAAGGGACGCACCCTCTACGTCATCCCATTCTGCATGGGACCGATCGACAGCCCAGCGTCCCGCATCGGCGTGCAGATCACCGACAGCCCATACGTCGCCCTCAACATGAAGATCATGACCCGCACCGGCCAGAAAGTGCTCGATCGACTCGGCGACGACGGCTTCTTCGTGCCATGCCTGCATTCCGTCGGCAAGCCGCTCGCAGACGGCGAAAACGACGTCGCCTGGCCATGCGCACCAATGGAAAATAAATACATCGCCCATTTTCCAGAAACCCGCGAGATCTGGAGCTACGGCTCCGGCTACGGCGGCAACGCCCTGCTCGGCAAAAAATGCCTCGCACTGCGCATCGCATCCGTCATGGCGCGTGACGAAGGCTGGATGGCCGAGCACATGCTCATCTTAAAGATCACCAATCCAGAAGGCCGCGTCAAGCACATCTGCGCCGCCTTCCCTAGCGCCTGCGGCAAGACCAACCTCGCCATGCTCGTGCCAACCCTGCCAGGCTGGAAAGTCGAGACCATCGGCGACGACATCGCCTGGCTGCACATCGGCGAAGATGGCCGCCTCTACGCCATCAACCCGGAAAACGGCTTCTTCGGCGTCGCCCCAGGCACCTCCGTGCGCTCCAACCCGATCGCCATCGAGACCATCAGCAAGAACACCATCTTCACCAACGTAGCCCTCACCGACGACGGCGACGTTTGGTGGGAAGGCCTCAGCCCAGCCCCAGATCATCTCATCGACTGGCAGGGCAACGATTGGAACAAAGACGACGACCGCCGCGCCGCGCATCCAAACAGCCGCTTCACCGCCCCAGCTTCTCAGTGCCCGATCATCGCTCAGGAAGAATGGGAAAAACCAGAAGGCGTGCCAGTCGACGCCATCCTCTTTGGCGGACGTCGACCATCCACCATCCCACTCGTTTATGAAAGCTTCAACTGGCAGCACGGCGTCTTCCTCGGCTCCATCATGGGCAGCGAAGTCACCGCCGCCATTATTTCCGACCAGCTCGGCAAAGTGCGCCGCGATCCGTTTGCGATGCTGCCATTCATCGGCTACCACGTCGGCGATTACATCCAGCACTGGCTCGACATGGGCAAAGCCACCGATCCAGACAAGCTGCCTAAGATCTACTCCGTCAACTGGTTCCGCAAAGACGACGACGGACAGTTCATTTGGCCAGGCTACGGCGAAAACATCCGCGTCCTCGAATGGATCTTCGATCGCACTGACGGCAAAGCCGGCGCCCATGAAACCGCCATCGGCTATCTGCCATCCATCAAAGACCTCAACACCTCCGGCCTCAACGTTTCCAACGAAGACGTCGAGCTCCTCCTCGATGTCAACCACGACGCCTGGGTGAACGAAGCAAAATCCATCGAAGCCCACTTCGCAGGCTACGGCGACAAAATGCCACAAGCCCTCTACGACGAGCTGAACGCTCTGGAAGAACGCTTGAGATAATCACATACGACAACGACCCCGAACATCTCGTTCGGGGTCGTTTTGTGTTCCTGAAGCCTCTCAGCGCTGGCTGTCATCCCACAGGATCAAATCCTCTCTGGTTTCTGCGAGCTTTTTCAGATCGTCTGTAAAGCCCGACGCGCTGAATAGAATATACCAAACCTGCCTGTTATTTTTCTTCCAGCTGACATTGCTTTCTTTCTCTTCCAGCGCACGCAGCACATTCACGCCTACAGGATCGCGCCAGAATTTACACTCACCAAGGATCATATTGCCGCCTTCCGGATCAAGGGCGACGACATCGATCTCATGATGAGCATCCCACCAGCGGCCGATTTTCGAAAACTGGAAAGGCCAAACACCCTCCGCACTCAGTGTCCACATTTGCTCACGGCAGACATCCTCATACACGTAAGCAACTTGTCCGCTGATAAAACTATTGCGGATTTTATTCAACACAATTTCTCTGTGCCCACTCTCAATATAGCTGCGATTAGGATAAACAAAGGCAAACCAAAAACGCAGATAGTTGTCTTTGATCTTATAAAGTCCCATTTTGCTTTTCTCTGGATTGTCTACAGTGACGGGAACCTCTCGCTCGAGAATGTCCAGATCGATCAGCGTTTTCAGGTACTTCGAAAGGTTTGTTTGCTTCACTTCCAACACAGATGCGATCGCCGACAGCTTGCTATGACCTGTTGCGATGGCTCTGATCACGGAAAAATAACTGCCAACTTCCGTAACTTCTTGTTGCAAGAGAAAATTCGGCTCATCATACAAATAACTGGAACGATTTAAGATATTGTACCCAATAGCAGTGTAAATATCCGGGCTTTCTGAAAAAATCTCAATATATTTCGGCACACCACCCGTCACCGCATACAGTTCAATCTGTTCGCGACGGCTTTTGTCAGGGAAAAATGCTGGATAATAGCGAAAAGGAATCTGTGTCAGGCGAATTTGCGCAGTCCGTCTGCCGTACAACGGGCTGTCGTATGCCAGCGTTTGCGATTCCATCATGGAGATCAGCGAGCCACAGAGAATGACCATGACATCTTTGTCTTTTAAGACTTCTTCCCATATACGCTGGAAAATGGACGGAAAAGCCGGATTGGACTTGCCGATATACTGAAACTCGTCGATGACGATGATGGGCTTTTTCTCAAACGACGTTTCCATAATAGCCTTAAACAAGAGTTCCCAATTTTTAACATCTGCATTCGCCAATAATTCGCTGTGAATAAATTCTGCTGCTCTTTCCTTAAAGGCCAGTTGGTTTTGAGTCTCTGATTCTTCACTGGCCAAAAAAAACAGCGCATTTTTATCTTTGATAAATTCAGAGATCAGCGTTGTTTTGCCAACACGGCGGCGTCCATAAAGAATGACAAGAGCACTACCTTCGCGACGATACTCGTTTTCTAAAGTTGCCAACTCATCTTCCCGGTCAATGAACTTTTTCATCGCTCTCACCTCTTGCCATTATTATACTACAGATTATTATAATTTCAATTATAATAATCTTCAGCTTCGACCACTGCTTGAAAAAAATTATTTTCCCACCTGCCAGCGAACAGCGCGAGCTGGTTCGTGACGCGACTACCTCCTACCTGAGAAACACATTCTCCTTCAATATTTCCACCATCTTGCGCACCGCCTTGCCGCGGTGGCTGATCGCGTTCTTTTCGTCCATCGAAAGCTCCGCCGTCGTCTTGTCAAATTCTCGTACATAGAACAGCGGATCGTAGCCAAAGCCATTTTCGCCGCGTTCTACGCGCAGGATCTCCCCACGCACGATGCCTTCTGCGTCGAAGCGGCGGCCGTCGGCAGAAATTGCGACGATCGCGCAATGGAACTGCGCGCCGCGTTCGCCTTCCGGCACATCCTCAAGCGCCGCGAGGAGCTTGGCGTTGTTTTTCGCATCGTCCTTTTCCTCGCCAGCGTAGCGCGCAGAATAGATCCCCGGCGCGCCACCCAAAGCATCCACCTCAAGGCCCGAATCGTCTGCGATCGCCAGAGAGCCCGTCGCGTCATGCACAGCCTTGGCTTTGATGTAGGCATTCTCCGCGAAAGTCGTGCCGTTTTCTTCGATCTCGCCGATCTCCGGATAATCCGCCAGCGATTTCACCTCAACCGGCAGATCCTTCATCAGCTCCTGAAATTCCTTCAGCTTCCCCTTGTTGCCGGAAGCAATGATCACCGTTTGCATCTGCATCCTCCTGATCTCAAAATAAAATATCCTGGTAACAAAAAAAGCACTCCACTTGGAGTGCTGAGAGCGGAAAACGGGATTCGAACCCGCGACCCTCGCCTTGGCAAGGCGATGCTCTACCACTGAGCCATTTCCGCGTGTCGTTTAGGGCCCGGTAATCCGTTCCCTTAACGCTTGATTAGGATACCACGCCAGCGCCAGATTTGCAAGCCCTTTTTTACGATTTTATGCAGAATCTGTAAACTTTTCGTCCAGGCAACGATTTTTTGCACCATTTTTACAAAATCAGCCGAATTATGAGGACTTTTTCTTTATTTTTTCATCAAAATAGCGTATCCTATAAGAGAATACAAGCTTTCTTTTTTAAGGAGGATATCATGTCTATTAAAATTGGTATTAACGGATTCGGCCGCATCGGTCGTCTCGTCGCTCGCATCGCTGTGATGGATCCTGAAGTGGAACTGGTCGCCATCAACTCCACCTCTGACGCAGAAGGGACCGCACGTCTCTTCGAATACGATTCCACCCACGGCATTTTCAAGGGCGACGTGTCCTATGAAGACGGCGTGCTGATCGTAGACGGCCAGCGCATCACCCTCTTTAGCGACCGCGACCCTAAGAATCTCAAATGGGGCGAAGTCGGCGCAGACATCGTCATCGATTCCACCGGTAAGTTCAAAACCCTCGAAACTGCCTCCGTGCATCTCGAGCAGGGCGCCAAGAAAGTCGTTATCACCGCGCCATCTTCCGACGCGCCAATGATCGTTATGGGCGTCAACGAAGACACCTACGATCCATCCATGAACGTCGTTTCCAACGCCAGCTGCACCACCAACTGCCTGGCACCAGTGACGAAAGTCATCCACGACAACTTCACCATCGTCGCCGGCATCATGACCACCGTTCATTCCTTCACCAACGACCAGAAAAACCTCGACGCCCGTCACAAAGACCCACGTCGCGCTCGCGGCTGCACCCAGTCCATCATCCCAACGACCACCGGTGCTGCCAAAGCCATGGGCAAGATCATCCCTGAGCTCAACGGCAAGATGAACGGCTTCGCGCTGCGCGTGCCAACGCCAAACGTCTCCCTGACCGACGTCGTCTTCCAGATTAAGGAAGATTTCACCGTCGAACAGGTGAACACGCTCCTCAAGGAAGCCGCTGAAGGCCCAATGAAGGGCATCCTCGGCTACAGCGACAAGCCACTCGTTTCCATCGACTACAACACCGACCCACGCTCTTCCATCGTCGACGGCCTGTCCACCATGAAAGTCGGCGACGACCTCCTCAAGGTCATTGCCTGGTACGACAACGAATGGGGCTACAGCAACCGCGTCGTCGACCTCGCAAAATACATTGCTACGAAATAATCCTCACTACAAAGTGCGTGCAGAAAGCCCGGATGCAGAAGCATCCGGGTTTTCGTATTTTCTGTTACAAGCGCAGTGTCCCAACTCCTGCAGCTAGCACTTATCCGTCAATTTTTCTCATCGCTCCAGCGGAAGTTCTCTTTTCCTGCCCCCAGCATAAAGTGGTATTTGACCAAGCCAAGATCTGCGCCGCTGAAAACGCCATTGTTGCAGGTGATGCGCACGCGATCCTCTTCGCCATAAATTCTGAACGCCTGTTTGTTTAACGCCGTCGGTGCAAGCAACGCAGCTTCCACACCATTGCTGAACCATGCGGGCATCTCGCCCTTGTATTCTGCTACTTCGTCCGGTTTTTTTGACGCATGTGGCTTTCCAGGATCCGCACCATAGCCAACAGCGATCACACCGATCACTTTGTTCGCTCCTGCGCTGCGATTTAATTTGCTTCGATTAAACGTGCCGCCAACCCACCAGGTATTGAGGCCAAGCGTCTGCGCATACAGCATCAGATCAGCACCAGCAAGTCCGCACTTTTCATCCAGATCTAACGTATCCGGTCCGGCAAGCAGGAAATAATTCTTCACACCTTTGGCCAACACCAAACGAATGAGCGCGTTAAACGCCTGATTGTCATCGGTCCGCAATGCGATCGCAAGCTGATATTTTTCGTTATTTTCGATGGTACGTGCTTCGAGGCGCTTAACGATTGTATCAGACAACGGTTTGTCGGTATAACGTCGCACCATGTGGCGTTCGTGCATGGCCATTTCCAGTGTCATTGTCATAACGCTCTCCTCTTTCTTACAAATGATCAACGAGCCAGTCACAGATATATTCTGCCGCTGGAACATAGCCACCCATCTGCGCATGACATTGCGACGTGGAGGCTTCGTCGAATATATGATACGTTTTTTTGCAGTGCTTCAGGGCTTCATAAAAGATTTTTCCTTCACCTTTATTGATCTCTGCCGTACCATCGAGCACGAGCATATTACAGGTGATCTTATCCACGATGGCAGTGTTGTCATATTTTCTCAGCTCGTCAATGATCTGTTCCCGCGAAACACCATGCTTCCAGGCATAGTCGTCCATCAAATGATATACCATCTTTGGTCGGACTGGCGCCGGCAATTTTGTCACCTTGCTGAATATATCAGCGAAATGTCCGCCCCAGTTGATGTTGCCCGGATCTACGACACAAACCTTGATGCGCTTGTCAAACGCACAGGCCCGTGGCAACAGAAAAGCACCAAAGCTGAAGCCCATCGCACCAATGCGCGTCGTATCAATTCCCGGATCGCAGGACAGCGCAAAATCGATGACAGGCGACATCACTTTCTCCCAATCCGGGCGAAATGGGAGTCCCTGCTGACGCAGCGCGTAGCCCTGCCCCGGTCCGTCAAACGTCAAACAATGAATGCCGCGTTTGAGCAAGCCATCTACCATCCAGCGCGTGTCCTCAGCCCAGGTATCGCGCCCCGGCACCAGGATCATCAACGGTGCTTTTTCCTGAGCAACAGGCGAGCGATAAAAATGTCCCGGCAATGTCGTTCCTTCGTAAGGAATTTCTACAAAGGACCCCGGATAATCAGAAAGCTGCAGATATTTCTCATAACACTGATGGCTTCGCACGCAAATTTTTTGCACCATCGGATTTCGATTCAAATCTGTATAGCACATGAGCGCCACGCGAAAATAAGTAGACGCTCGCAGATACATCGTTTCCGCCGACGCCAGTTGTCCGCGCTTTTCTTTCACTTCTGCCAGACAGCGCAATCTCTCACCAAGGCCCGACCATACCTTCAGCCAGTTTTCTTCATCGCTGTCTGGCAACCTGCAATACGCCTCCAATACTTCCCCGACATCCGTCATGCCAAACGGCGCCAGCCCCAATAAATGCTTTGCCAGCGCATCCATCATAATGTGACTGTGAAAATGAATGGCGTCAAAATGTTGTCCTGCCTTGACGATCGGTTTATCCTTCATTAAGATTCCCATAATCTCATGCTCCTCCTATTCCGTACAAATTGACAACTGTTCTTTAATCTGCTATCATTTTATTTGACAACCGTCTATTAATCAATCAACGATAATTATTTTCCGATGATTATACGACAGATAGCACAATCCGTCGCATAAAAGGAGAGGATCTCAATGAATACCCGCGACCTACGCGTCATCAAAACCAAACGCGCCATCCATGACGCTTTTCTTTCACTATTGCGAACAAAACCGCTCGCAAAAATCTCCGTCACAGAGTTGGCGCGCATCGCTGAGATCAACAAGGGCACTTTCTATCTTCATTACCGCGATATCTATGATCTCTACCACGTCCTGCTCTGTGAGGAGCTCGATCAGATTGCTGAGGAAATCACATTTTTCGATCTGTTTTCAATAGATATTGACGCTTTTATGCAGCGATTGTTCTCGCTCTCATTGGGCAGTCAGTTTTTTCAGAACAACCCTTTCTTTTCTCCAGAAAACGCGCCGTATTCGCAAGATGCCCTGCATTATTTCTGCAGCAGACTCTCCGAAAAAGTTCTGCAGGAAAATGCTTTAGAAAACACAGCCGAAAACCGTTTGAAGCTTACTTTTTTCTTTGCCGGTCTCGGCACCCTGCTCCGTTATCATGACGAAAAATCACAGGAAACGATCATTGCTATCAGCAAGCAGGTTTATCACAACCTATTCACAAGGTAGCCTAGCGTGCAGAAATCAACAGAACGCGCAAAAAAGGACCATGTTTCCATGGTCCCTGCAAGCGTTGGCTTTTGGCGGGCGTAGCACTTTCCCGCATCTCTCGAAGCAAAACTTCTGTCATACCATCGGCGTGTAGTCGCTACGAAATCTACTACCTCCAAAGCCAATCTTTTCTTATCTATAGTGTGCTGACTCTATCCATCGATGTCAAATTTCCGTAAACCGGGATATTTCTTATCGCTGCGCGAGGATCCATGCTTGTGCCCAGCGAAAGAGGGCGTCGGATGCTTCGGCGAAGTCGATGCTGTCGCCGTGCTTCAGGGCCTGGCGGGTTGTGAGGATGGTGCGTTCTTCTGGCGCGGCGATTTCGACGAGGGCGGCGTGCTCACGAACGTAGCGCCCTGTCTGGAGGTAGCAGATGGCCTGCACGCTGAAGCTGGCTGCTTTGAAGAGCTCGGCGAGGATTGCCGGGCTTTTTTCATGCACGATGTTGTGCACGCAGGCGTGGTAGATGTTGCAGGCTGCGAGATGCACGGCCTGGCGCACGTCGTTTTCGCTCACAAGGGCGAGGACATCGTCGAGGCTGCCGAGGTAGGGGCGTGTGTCGTGGCAAAACTGAAAGAGATCGCTGGCAGCCCAATGCAAGAGCTCGTTGCGTCCGGAGAGAAAGCCGCAGATAAGGTGTCGCTCTGGGAGTGTGTCCAGCATGGCGCTGTAGCGGCGAATGTCCTCTGCGGCGAGCGTATCCAGCACGACAACGACGTCGATGTCGCTCTCTGCGGTCGCTTCTCCCCGCGCGCGGCTGCCCTGCAGCCCAACGAACCACAGACGCCCGGGAAATGTCTGGGCGAGGGCGCGCTGAAAATCCTCCATCCATGCATTGATGTCCAACATATTTCTGCCTCCATTCTGATTTTTGATGGAGGTTTATTATAGCAGAAAAGCCGGGCGCTTTCACCCGGCTTTTGTGATTATTTCAGCTTTTCGATATCGTCAAGATAGATGGACACTTCACCGCAGGCGGGACAGATGGCGACGTTTGGCTTGCCGATGCGTCCGCCGAATAGCTTGGCGGCGTCGGCGGAAAGGACGATGCCATTGCCGCCGCCTTCGATCTTGATGTCGCAGCCTTCTTTCATTTCCTGGCCGCAGCGCAAACATTTTCTCATGGTGCTCTCCTCCTATTTTTCTGGATAACGCTTATCTTTCCAATACCACCATTTTAGTTTTTCTGGCTCGGGATTGTCTGTCTCTGCAAAATACACGGCACAGCGAAAAACATAGAGCTGACATTTGTCTTCGGTGAAGCCTTTCTGCAAAGAGTCTCGCGCGTACAGCGCCTCTGGATCTTTTCCGCGCAGATCGTCCACAGAATGGATGCCGATGGCCTCCAGATCGGCGGCGATATTTGGCCCGACGCCGGGGATTTTCTGCAGATCGCTCATGGCTGGGTGCTCCTTTCTCGCTAAAGGTTTTCTCCATCATACCACACCTGCGACAAAAGCAACAGAGCGAATCATTCCACGGCCATTTTCTGCAGCGACAGACTCCGCTACATCCTCACGCGATCTCGCGCAATTGCTCAACAATACTTTTTTCTGCAAGCCGATGCGTCTGCCAACGTTGTACAGCGAACGCACTGACAGCCACAAAAAGCGCGTAGCAAAGAAGAAAAGCGATCGGAAACTGATAATGGATATAGCCAAGTCCCGGAATATCAGAAAGCCAATGACAGATCGCCCAGCCCAATATGCCACCGATCAACCAGCTGCCGAAAAAACTTGCACCGAAATAGACGGCATTTTCCACGCGCTGCGCCTGCACCAATTGCTGCCGCGTCATGCCGACAGCTGCCAAGAGCGCAAATTCGCGCTGACGTATGACGCTGTTCACAATACAGGTGTTGAGCAGATTGAGAAACGCAAATACGAGAATGAGCACTGCCAACACACTCACTGCTAAACGCGCGTTGGCGAAGTACGCTTCGTAAGACGCGATGTCATCCGCCAAATTCCCCACATACACCCGCTCGTCAGCGGTCACAAGCCGCTGCACCGCCTGCGCGACGACATCGGCGCTTTCCGGCGCTGTCACAATGTACCAGGCGAGGGTACAGTCCATCGCCGCCAGCGCCTGCAAGTTTTCGGTGTCGGTGTAGAAAACGACGCCATCGTCCTTGTTTTCCAGGATGCCGATGGCTTCCAATTGCAGCGTTTTCTCCCCAGCACCGGTGTCGACAGAAGCGGTGATCTGATCACCGACAGACAAATCAAGTCCGGTCTCCTGATAATACGGTGAAGCGCGATTGATCGTCACAGGAAGAATGTCCTCTTCCGTCGCTTTCCCCGCCAGTACTCCCTCGACCAATCGCGGTGCTAACGTGCGCGGCATCGCACTCTGGATGGCGCCCTCAAAACCCGCATCCGGCAGCGTGACATCGAGCATCGCCAGCGGCACAATACGCTCAACACCGGGAATCGCCAGGAGCTCTTCGCGCAGCGCGTCGCTGAAAGGCGCAGCGCGCATAATGCGATAGGTCGAATCCTCGTCAGCTGTCGAATTGATCTTGATGTAGAGGCTGCTGTCTTCATAATACGGCTGACGAGCCAGTGAATCAATGTCAATCGCCGCCATCACTGTGAAGAGGATAAAAAGCAGCGCACCGCTAAAAATGAGCGACGCCAGCGTGAGCACAGTTTTTTTCTGATCGCTGGAAAGCCACCGCCGGCCAATTGCGCCGGGCGACAAATGCGCGCTGTGATGCGCAATAGTCCGAGACGTCGAGCGCACCAAACGGCCTTTTCTCCTGGGTTTACCAATGCTCAGCATCGCCGTCTGTCGCAAACCATCCATCGGCGACACGCGTGCAGCCTGTTTGGCCGGTGCGCGGAACGAAAGATAAACAACGAACCAGGTAAAAGCTGCCGCAGCCACTGCCATACTCGCGCTCTGCACCCAGAAAAATTCCAGCGGCAACAGGACGTTTCCGAAAAAACCTGCGAGCACACCAGTCGCCAGCCAACTGCGCGTCATGCGCCTGCGCTCGGCGCTAACGATGCATCGTATTTGTCGGTTCGTCGCACCAAGGGTACGCAACTGCGCAAATTCCCGCGTGCGCCCGAGCACTGAGAGATACATGATGTTGCGAATCGCAAGTCCCGCAGCCAGCAGCACCACCAGCGCCACGCCGAAAAGCACCGTCACAAGCTCGCGATCACTCGTCACGCCCTCGGACACTTCCAGCGCCAACGCCGCATTCACAGCCAGAATGGCTGCAAAACTCAGCAAAAAAGCTGCGCCAAAAACGATCAAACCAGCGAGCAAATTCCGCCGCCCTTCACTTCGCAAACTCGCGCGGGCGAGTTTTTTGACTGCGCGGTCGGTGTTATTTTCAAAAGGCAGTGCCATTTTCTCACCCCCGTTCCACAATGCGCCCGTCCTCGATACGCACGATGCGATCGGCAAGCTGAGCGATCTCGCTGTTGTGGGTGATCATCACCAGCGTTTGGTGGAAGGCGGTGCTCATGCGGCGGAGCAGACCCATGACATCAGCGCTGGTGTGGCTGTCTAAATTTCCTGTGGGTTCATCCGCCAGCACGATAGCAGGCCCCGCGACGAGGGCGCGGGCGATGGCGACGCGCTGCTGCTGTCCGCCGGAGAGCGCGTTCGGCAGGCAGGAGAGTTTCTGGTCCAGACCGAGTATTTCCACAATTTTTTGGAGATAGTCCCTGTCCGGTGTCTTTCCGTCCAGTTTTACCGGAAGAATAATGTTTTCCCAGACATTCAGCATGGGAATAAGATTGTACATCTGAAATACAAAGCCGATGTTGCGGCGGCGGAAAATAGTGAGCTGCTCGTCGGTCATGGCGCCGAGTTCCTGTCCGTCAACGAAAACCCTGCCGGAGGTGGGAACGTCCAGACCGCCAATCATATGCAGAAGCGTGGATTTTCCGCTGCCGGAGGTGCCGACAACTGCCGCAAATTCCCCCTTTTCTACAGTCAGGTTTACATTTTCCAGAGCGTGGACAGCCGTGTCACCGCTTCCGTAAATTTTGGTAAGCTGTGTTGTTTTTAAAATATCCATAAGAACCTCCTCTCATTGTATGAGACATTCTGTATATCCGGCAAAACCCGGAACAGAGCGCAGACCTGCGTCATATCGGTTTCTGTCAGATATTCATTTGTGAGTATATATTAGCATGGGAATATCTCCGGGAGGTTTCTACAAGGTTACAGTTATGAGACATTTGGCAGAAATACAGAAAATACGGACCCGGCTCCTTTTTGGGAGCTTACTTTTATATAGCCCTTCTGCATACGGAGAATTTCTCTGGAAAGATACAGCCCGATTCCGGTGCCTGGCTCGTCCTCCACATCCATACTGCGGTAAAACCGTGAAAAAATACGGTTAAGCTCCTCCTCAGCAATGCCGATACCGTTGTCTGCGATATCAAGACGGGTGAAAAAGGAATATTTTTCTGAAGAAATGCGGATATGTCCTCCAGGTGCGGTATATTTAATAGCGTTATCCAGAATGTTTCCGACTGCTTCGCGCGTCCACCGGAAATCAAAAACGGCAGAAAAGGAGGAGGGGATAATTTCAAGAGCAATTTCTTTTTCTAAGGCTTTTGCCTCAAATTCCTGGCGTAGCGCATCGAAAAGCTGCCCGATATGTTCTTCCTTTGGATGAACGCTGATAATGCCGTTTTCCATGCGCGACAATTTAACGAGTGACTGAATCAGAAAATCCAGCTTCTCTGTCTGCTCACAGATAGTGTCGATTTCTGCGGATGGTCCGGCGGTATGCTCCTTTAAAAGGTCAGCATACAGCATGATATTGGAAATTGGCGTCAGGGTCTGGTGGGCAATATCGGAGATAAGGCTCTGGATAACTTCCTTTTGCTGCAGGCGGTTTCCGGCTGAGAGCTGACTGTCGTTTAGAAATTTTTTCAGACTGTTCTCCAGTGCAGAAAATTTTGTCTCGGAGATTTCGCTGCGCTGCAGGCTGCCGGCGGATGCGTCATCCACCATTTTCTGCAGACGGGCAAGAAGCCGCCGCTCGCGGCGGGAAAATAATATGTACCAGAAAACGCCGGTGATAATACACACAGTAATAAGAGATAAAATAATCAGCATGTGATATGATTCCTTTCTGCAGACAGGGCACTGCTCAGACTGCCCACATATATCCGATACCATATATGGTTTTAATATATGCGGGATTCGCGCTGTCGTCCTCCAGCTTATCTCTCAGCCGCTTGACGGCGACTGTCAGAGCATGCTCATCTACATATTCGGTGTCGCCCTGCCAGACAGTATCGATTAAATAGCTCCGGCGGATGGCGGCGCCTCTGTTTTCTACGAGAATGCGCAGCAGGCGCTGCTCCGTTTTGCTCAATTCAATGTGCTGTCCGTTTTTGGAAAACAGCATTTTATTAAAATCAAAGATAAATCCATCGATGGAAATGCCGCTGTCTGTTTTTGTGCAGTCCCGAAGCTGTACGGCGGCGCGCGCCCGCAGAACCATCAGGCTGAACGGTTTTGTGATGTAATCGTTGGCGCCCGCCTCCAGCCCGGTAACGATGTCAAGTTCCATATTGTTTACGGTAATCAGTATGATGGGCGTGCGGCTTTTTGCGCGTATTTCCCGGACAAAATCAATGCCGCTGCCGTCCGGAAGATTGACGTCGAGAAGAATCAGGTTGAGACTGTTTTCCTGCAGGCACTGCCGTGCCTGCGCAAGCGTGCGGCAGGGAAAGAAGATGCGCCCCGGCTCCTTCAGGGAAAGGCAGATGCCCTCGTTCAGTTTTTTATCGTCTGCAATGACAGCAATTTTTATATCCATTCTATTCCTTTCCGGAACCGGTCTGGCCATCTGTTATGTTCCTGAGAGGATATTTCGGAAGGTCAAACCGGTCCACATCGTAAACCAGCCGCTGCGGACTTCCCTCGCGGGAGAGCATTAAAGTCTGTCTGTTCTATAAGAACGGGCTTTGCAGCAATATAGATTTTTGCAGGCAACAGGGCAGCCTGGCGGAACTGTTACCGGGTTTTCATAAAAATATCATAGAGTAAAATCATAAGATTGACAATGGTTTTGGGTTATTTTTTTCTTGAATAAATAATTATTACAAACTATACTTGATTTATAATAACAATAAGTTTTCATATACAAAGCGAATAAAAAGGAGAAATGAATGGGAAGGAATATAAATATTATTACTGATATTGATGGGAATAAGGTTGTAATGATTAATAGTATTATTTTTAATTGTACATGTTGGTTCGGATTTTCCGGATGAATATGCAAATTCTAACTATACGCACAGACTGAAAGGGGCAAGTGCAAAGGCAAAAGCCAACGCAATACAGGGATTGCCGGAATTAGTAGAAATTTCAACGAAAAAGGAATTTCAGGAAAATCGGAAAAATAAGCACAGAAAAGATGCTCAATATGGGTGGTACAGATATGAATCCTGGTTTGCGTTACCGGTCTTAACAGAAGAAGGCAGGGTGGAAAGATAGAAAATATTATCTGTATGATATTATGGAAATAAAAAAAAGAAACGGGAAAGCTTTTCCAGTCAGATGACCATACTCAGTAGAAGACCCCATTTCCTTTCTAAGAGTATTCTAACGGAAGAAGCATTCATTTGTCAACAGAAAAACTGATTGACAGATATATAGTAAAGTGCTATTATGTCGTTAGGCGATATGTCGATACTCGACATATCGAAAAGTAAACGGACAGGGGATAGAAAATTGGAGCAGATCATTAAAAAATATATTCCAATGACAGAAACTACCTACTATACACTGCTTGCTCTGAAGGAGGAAAGGCATGGGTATGCTATCATGCAGTTTGTCCGTGAACTTACGGAAAACCGTATCCATATGGGCACCGGCACGCTTTACACGATGCTCGGTCGTCTGGTGGAGGATGCTCTGATCGAGGTAGTGTCGAATGAAAACGGGAAAAAGGTGTATCGGCTGACTCCGATGGGGGATGAAATTTTAAAAATGGAGCTGGAGCGCCTGCGCAAGCAGCTCAGAAACGGGGAGGAAATCTATGGGACAGACCGTTCGTAAAACAAAATTTATTCTGAGTCTGATGCGGGAGAAATTCTGGCTGGAGGAGATGGCGCAGCAGGGGCTGTTTTTAAAGAATATCAATCTCGGCGTTATCTATACCTTTGAAAAGGGAAATCCGCAGCGTCTTGTATACGATGTGGACCGGTTTGACCTCCCGAAGTATCCGGTGCTGAAGGAAATCCAGGATCGGGAAATGTTTGTGTCGCTGGCGGAGGAGATGGGCTGGCGGGAAATTACACACGATGAAGATATGAATTATTATTTCTGCAAGCCTTATGAGGAAGATGGCATTAACGAAATGTACGATACGGAGGAAGAACGGCGCATTCACGCGTTGAAATACCGGGATCGGTATCAGAATGCGGCGCGGATAAACTATAAATGTGCGATGGCGTTTGATATTCTCATGCTGCTTCTTGCATTTCTGATCAGGAGCCTGTTCCCGTTTATGCTGGGGTTTGTGTGGAGCACGATCCTCATAGTATTCGGTTTCTGGTGTGAAGGGATCGCGCAGATGTGCGAAAGAGAATTCCGGATGGGTGCGCGGGAGTGGCTGCGGGCAAACGGAAAGAAGAGCGATACAAAAAAGGAATACCGGCTGTTTCTCACCACAAAGGGGCTGACAAAGTATTTACAGAAGCAGAGCGCGAACGGCTGGCATATTATCAGAAGCAGTGCAGTCTGTTACAGCTTTGAGAAGGGACCGCAGCAAACGCTGTATTACACGGTGGATTCTAAGGCGGCGGTGAACAGAAGAAGGCGCGCACGGCATCTTCAGAAAATTGAGGATGGAAAGGATATCAACCAGCAGAACAACGACTGGCAGGTGGAAAGCGTAAAGGAGGCAGAGCAGAATGGGATGGAGTTTGCCTGTGCCTACGCGAATAACCAGATCCTGTACAGAAGCGGCAGTCAGGTCGATTTTGGAAAAAAGAATATGTTTTTATACTCCTGGTTGTTATATTGGGTGATTTTTATTGCAGTTGGCTTTATTTTGGGCTTTATTACGGGTTATATTTCTACATAGGGGAGAATTGACATTTTCGTAAGAGAGCTTAAACTGGTATATGATGCCAGGGTTAAAAGGTCATAAAAATTATTTAGGGGAAGAGGAGAAAAATGAGTCTGATCGTAAGAAACCTTTCAAAAAAGTATGGCGATAAAACAGTTGTAGACAATCTGAGCTTTGAGATGGCGAAGCCGGGCGTATTTGCGCTGCTTGGCACAAACGGCGCCGGAAAAACGACGTCCATCCGCATGATGCTGAATATGCTGTCAAAGGACAGCGGTGAGGTGCTCTGGAACGGAAAGCCGCTTGACACATCCGTCTGCAATGTCGGTTATCTCGCCGAGGAGCGCGGTCTGTATCCCAAGTATACGCTGATGGATCAATTGATCTATTTTGCAGCTCTGCGCGGCATTTCAAAGGCAGAGGCAAAAAAGCGCATCAAATACTGGGCGGGACGGCTGGAAGTTGAGGAATATCTGTATCCGACGGAGCTTCCGGCGGCAGACGAAGATCAGTTGGGTGGAAAGGCAAAAAATAAAAAGCGTGCGAAAAAACAGCCGCCGAAGAAAGCGGATCAGCTTTCCAAGGGAAACCAGCAGAAAATCCAGTTTATGACGGCGCTTTTGCCGGATCCGGATCTGCTGATACTGGATGAACCGCTCTCCGGGCTTGATCCGGTAAATACGGATCTGTTCAAGAGCATTATCCGGGAGGAAATTGCAAAAGGCAAGTACCTGATCATGTCCAGCCACCAGATGGCGACGGTGGAGGAGTTCTGTACCGACATCGTCATTTTAAACCGTTCAAAGACGGTTCTGCAGGGGCATCTGAATGATATTAAAAAGAGCTACGGCAGGATCAATCTCTCTCTGAAAACGGAAGTCGATGTAAAGGAGTTGATCGCGAAAGCGGGACTTATGATTGTCACAGAAAAGGAATGTGAATATCAGCTTCGTGTGTCGGGAGAAGAGCAGGCGAATGCTTTCCTGAAAATGCTGATCGAGCATGATGTCCGCGTGATCACGTTCGACCTGCGCGAGCCGTCGCTGCACGAAATATTCGTGGAAAAAGTAGGTGATGCACATGAAGATTAGCCGAAATGATTTTACCGGAACCGGTAAGGTGTACCGCTTCACGCTCGGACAGATGCTGAAGGGAAAGGCAAATGTTATCACGCTTTTTATCCTTCTTCTTTTCGCGGCTGTCAGCATACCGGTGATGACGCTTCTGATGGGCGGGGAAAAGACGGTATCTGCAGACATTACATCTGTTTATGTGAAAAATGATACCGGATATGAGCTGGCGCTGGCGGAGGTGCCGATAAAAAACGAGATTTTTGCAGATACTTCTTTTGCGGAAGTAACGGAAGAAAAGAAGCCTAAGGAAATCGGCGCTTCGGAAGTGTACCTTCATCTAAGCAGAAATGCGGGCAGCTTTGAGATAGAAGCAGTTACCGCGGAGACGAAGGATTTCTCAGACGCAGAGCTATCACAGTGTACGGAAGTTTTTTCTGCGCTGCTGGATGAGGCGCGTTATGCGCAGCAGGAGGCGACGCCGCAGCAGATTGCTGTTCTGACAAGCGGATACAGTACGAAAACAGAGTCCGTCACTGAATTTTATGAGGAGGAAGAGGATAACTTTGACGCCAGATTTGGCGTGCAGATGGCATATTCTATTTTTGTGCTGATGCTCTGCACATTTGTTTCCTCCTACATCATTCAGAAGGTGATCGAGGAAAAGGCGTCGAAGCTGGCGGAGCTTTTGATGGTTAGTGTGAAGCCGCTTGCTATGCTGCTTGGAAAGATTCTTGCCGTTATGACGTATGTGTTTGGACTGATCGTTTCTTTGCTGGCGGTGATGGTTGCTTCCTATGCCGTTACCGGACGGTTTGCAGATACTTCCGTCGTTATAAACCAGTTTACTGCGATGGGGATTAACGCGGAGAGCTTTCGGCTTTCACCGGCAGCGGTTCTGGTTCTTCTGGCGTCGATTCTGCTTGGTTATCTGACAGTTTCGCTGCTCAGCGGGCTGATCGGCACCGGATGCTCCACGATGGAGGATGTGGAGCCTGCGAATATGGCAATAGTAATGCTGGTGCTCATCGGATATCTGGCGGCGGTGATAGCGGTTGCCGTGGACTCTACTGCGGTGAATACGGCGGTTGCGCTCATACCGATAGTATCCATTTTCTGTGCGCCGACATATTATATTACAGGGAGCATAGGAATCGGCATTGTTATATTGTCCTGGCTTATACAGCTTATTGTCATTGCGTTTCTGGCATATGTATGCGCGAAGGTGTACCGCGATCTGATGATGTATCGCGGAAGCCGTCTGAAGCTGAGCGGATGGATCGCGATGCTTGGCAGAAAACACACAAGGGAGGCGCGTTGATATGAAGAGCATAGGAAAAATATTTTCATTTACTTTTATGCAGCATATAAAAGGCAAGGGCTACCGCAATGCGACGATCTGGATCACGGTACTTTGCTTCCTGCTTCCTGCACTGATCATGCCGGCAATCGAGTATTTTGGAAAAGATGAGCAGTATGAGAGTAAGATCACAAAGGTTTATGTGATCGACGGGGAGCAGAATCTGACGGATTACAGCTTTTTAAACAGCGCCGATCCGGAGCAGTTTCAGAATATCGATTACGAAATGGCAGACAGCGTTGAGCGTGCGGCAGAGATGGCGTCCGCAGACGGTTATGCGGTGCTTCTTGTGATAGAGAAGCAGGACAGTGCCTACCAGATATCCGTGCTTCTTCCGGAGGAAACGGAGCTTGAGAAAAAGGATGCATCTGCATATGAGGACTTTATTAACCGATATTTCCGCTACGTGCTGGTGCAGAAATCACAGCTTGCGTATACGCAGATTGCCGAGCTTACCATGCCCATTGAGGTTTCCGTGCGCGACACGGAGGCGCTGGAGGGAGAGACCGATGAGTATGCAGAGATGCGGGAAATTTTTGCGATGATGCTTCCTTATCTGAACATCATGGTGCTGTATTTTATGATCCTTGCATACGGGCAGGGAACGGCAAACAGTGCAATCATGGAAAAGACGTCGAAGCTGATGGATCTGTTTCTGGTATCGGTGAAACCGGGAGCGATGCTCCTTGGAAAAGTATTTGCGACAGCGGCAAGCGGAATTTTGCAGTTATTTTGCTGGATCGGCGGTCTTGTTGGAGGCTTTGCGCTTGGAACACAGCTTGTAAAAACAATAAATTCGCAGTCGGATATGGCAATTTTGCAGCTATTTGATGCTTTCGGAGAGATTTCCGGAATGTTTACGGTATCCGGCGTGATACTTGCGCTTCTGATGCTGGCGGCAGGGCTTCTCCTGTACTGCTCGCTGGCGGCGATCGGCGGCGCGGTTGCAGAAAAGCCGGAGGATCTTTCCAGTACGAATATGCTGTTTGTGATGGTGCTTCTTATCAGCTTTTTTGCCACGATGTACGCAGGCGGCACAAATTCGGATGTCCCGTGGGACGCCGTTACCTGGCAGGCGTGGATGCCGTTTACGGCAATCCTCGTCACACCGACTAAGATACTGCTTGGCGGAATGACAATACCGCAGGCGCTCGGTTCACTCGGCATTGTTGTGCTCACGGCGGTTCTGGTGACGCTGCTCGCCGGAAAGCTCTATAAAATGATGTCTCTTTATAAGGGGAATCCGCCGGGACCGGCAAAACTGATGGAGATGCTGAAAAATGACAGATCGTAAATATAAGGAGTATAGAAAATGCAGTTAGCGATGATATCTGCGATAGGTGTGGGCGGAGCCACCATTATTGGGGTGCTTCTGGGGTTTTTATTTCGGAAAATCCCACATGAACTAAATGACGGTGTGCTTGGATTTGCAGCAGGGGTGATGCTGGCGGCAGCGATATTCGGGCTTATTATTCCATCTCTGGAATATGGAAATGTCTGGGTGACCTGTGCCGGGATTCTAGCGGGAGCGATATGCCTGAATTTTGCCGATAAGCTGACGCCGCACCTGCATCGGATTACCGGGCTGGATCAGGAAGCGCACGCCGATAAGCAGTCCCACTTAAATAAGGTGATGCTGTTTGTGATGGCGATCGCTATTCATAATCTGCCGGAAGGAATTGCTGCCGGAGTCGGATTTGGCAGTGAGGATATTGGCAATGCAATCACAGTAGCGCTTGGCATTGCTCTGCAGAACATTCCGGAGGGAATGGTGATCGTATCGCCGCTGCTTCTGGCGGGAGTCCCTGCAAAGCGGGTATTCTTCATAGCCTGCTTCACCGGTGTGATAGAAATTGTCGGAACCATGCTGGGATACGCGGCTGTAACGATTGCCAGCGTGATTCTCCCGGCAGCGCTGGCGTTCGCGGGCGGCACCATGATCTACGTTGTCAGCGATGAAATGATCCCCGAAACACACAGCCACGGATACGAGCGGCTTGCCACATATTCCATGCTTGCGGGATTTATTTTGATGATTTTGATGGATCATTATATATCGTAGAAGGAATTTAAAAATAGAATTATCCAGAAATGGGTAGTTCTATTTTTTAAACATAGTGACATTATAAGATGTATAGAAAAAGAGTGTGAAATCATAAAGGGGCTTGGCGTCCCATATTTATTTGTGTTATGATAGATAAAAATTGACTGTTTCATATATGGATTTTTACGCGGACGGAAGAAATGGAGAATAAGCGTGCTGAAGGTTGCTGTGTGTGATGATGAAAAGATGGCGGTGAAAATGATTGCACCAAGAGTGAAAAAAGAATTTGAGCGTTGTCAGCGTTCTTGCCACCTTGATTTGTTTACAAACAGCATTTCATTAACGGAAAAGATAAAAAATGGAGCGCAGTATGATGTACTGTTTTTGGATATTAGTATGCCTCAGCTTGACGGAATTGAGGTGGGGACCGCATTTGCAAAATTATTGGAGGATACGATACTGATTTATGTCTCAAGTAGGGAGGATTTGGTGTTTGACACTTTTCAGGCAAGGCCATTCCGTTTTGTGAGAAAGAAAAGATTTAAAGATGATCTTCCTGCTTTAGTTAGAGATATTTGCAGTGAAATTGATAGAAGGCAGGAACAAAAGCTTCCATTTCAGTGCGGTAGTGAGGTGGTGTTTCTGCGGCCGGAAAAAATAATTTATGCAGAGTCATATAAAAAAAAGCAGATTCTTCACTGTGCAGACCGGCAGTATGAAGTAAAATATAGCTTTCAGAAGGTAATGGAAATATTAAAGCCTTATGGTTTTGTCCAGGCTCACAAAAGCTATTTGGTGAATTGCCGGTACATTCATTCTATTAGTAGAACGGAACTGAAATTGGATGATCAGACGATTATTCCTGTTGGCCGCTCTAAATTGGACGAGATAAAAAAAGCATTTTCTCAGTATACCATGGAGGATATGACTACAGCTTTAGGAGAACTTGAACAGTAAAGCAGGTAGGGGAAGTCATTTCATAAGTGACCATGCCGTTATATTGTTTGGCGGTTCTTTGGAGTACCTTCATACCAATACCATGATTTTTTGCGTCCGCTTTTGTGGAGAGAAGTTCCGGATTTCCTTTCAAAATGTCGTGGGTTACGCTGTTGTCTGTTCGAAAAACCAGATAGGATTTTACAGATCTGGCATTTAAGCGGATAAACGGGTGGTTCTGCCCCTGGCAAGCTTCAATGGCATTGTTTAGCAGATTGCCGAAAAGCGAACAGAGAGTCAAATCATCTATGTTAAAGGCTTCTGGGAGCGAAACGTTCATCTCAATGTCTATGCCAAGAGATTTGGCGTAGGCTTTTTTTTGAGTGAGTATGGTATTAATGACAGGACGATTAGTCAGAACAGCGCTGTCTATGGACATAAAAGCAGTGTTTGTCAATGCGGAGAGATATTGAATGAGTTCATTAACATTGCCTTTTCTGGCCAATTCTTCAGCATAGATAAAATAATTAGTTAGCTCGTGTTTTAATTCCCGCATCCGTGCCTCTGTTTCCTTCATCTGAGAGAGGGTATTCTCAGATAGCTCCATATCCCGAATTATTAGCTGCTGTTCCTGCATATTCTGTTGCTCCTTGGTGAAACGGAAGATCAGAAAGGTTGTGGAGCATGTGGCAAAAAGGCAAGCGGTATAAAAGAGGATGGAGACCGGATTATTAAGTTTAAAACTGTTGGTAGAAGAGCAGGTCAGCAGATAGATAGCCAACGCGGTAAAAAGGAGAATCAGATGATCTCTGCGGTTCAAATAAAAAGAAGTCAGATTAGAGTGCTTCCGTAAAATTAAGAAATAAGCCGCAAAGGAACTATACCCCCAAATATCCCGCGGAATTGTCAATTTGAAGAAATATTCGGGAAAATAGTTGGGACCAATGAGACATTCCATAGACCCGCCGATGATAAAGCCGCACTGAGCAGCTAGAGACATGGACAGAAGGATAGTCAGTACCATGGAAAGAGGATTTCCCTTGTAGAGAATTAGGCAGGCCAGTATCAAACAAAGAGTGTAAACAGTCTGATCCAGAAGAAAACTGGGCCACCAGGAGCTGTTTTGGAAATAGTTTATGATAAAAAATTGTATACTGTAACGCACGGCTGAGGCTGTCAAGACCGCCAAAATAATATAGAGGACCTTTTTTGTGGGGTGATACCGAAAAGGGAACATACTCATGCATGGTATGACAATGATTAAATAAAAATGGGGATTAATAGATTCCCAGATAGTGGTCAAAAAATCCATATCTCATCGCTTCCTTTCCGGATATTTACAGAAAAATATTCTTAGATATAAATCCTAGACGAAAACACCAGATTTGTCAAGATACCTAAGCTGGGATTGACAGGGAAAAGGTGTTGTTTGTTCCCTTCTTTTTGTAGTTCGTTCCAAGTGTCTATATGTTTATAGAAAGACTTGATATAATATGCCTAGTTGTTACGTCGCGGCGGTAACAGAACAATAAAAAAGAAAGAAGGGAAATATCTGTATGAAGAAAAAAAGTTTCTTTTTAACTCTGCCACTTTCCATTGTTATGACTCTCACTTTTGCAGGGGCAGTATTGGCATCGGAGGGTGCCGCCGAGGTGGAGATGACGGAAGCGGTTACTGAAGTTGCGGAACCAATGGGGCCTCCTGCACAGGAGGAAATTCCCTTAGACACAAGCAAACATGAGCATACATACCGACTGGCGGCAGATAGCTATGAGGCTACTGATACTACCGGCGGTTATCGCCATTATCGCTGCTCAGTCTGCGGAGATGATTACTCTTACACCACAGATCCGATGGTCTACGCGGAGAATCTTAAAACAGGGGAAGAAATTACGCTGGATTATGCTATGAATCCGTACTTGCCAAATTATGAATTTATGCCGGATAATGAGCTTCATGTTTTCTGGTCCAGGGAGGACAGTGAATGGAGGGTCTACGCAGTGGGCTCCCACGATATGAAGATGGAGGGGTGGTGCGGCTCTGACGTACATTGCTGGTCTGCACCTGTTTATGATGTGACAGACTGGCGTTATGAGGGAGTTTTAAGAACTTTGCCTACGGGTAACTATGCTGCCTGCGATTTTGATTACGATCTTCAGACAGACCAAATCGTTCTTTTTGTCAACAGCAATGAGCAGAGACGGCTCTGGACGAATGGAAACAGTGTTCCAGATTCCTATTTTGATACACCTTTGTCTGAAGAGGGAATCCCCGGAATCGATGATGATGCCGGATTTGACCCTGCTATTTATATTGATGATGACGGGTCTATTTTGACTATTTTTGATAATTCCGATGGAGGAACAAAGCATGCACGCCTGTCAAAGATCAATGATGAACGGACGGAGATAGAGTGGTATTGTGATATTCAAATGGCTGAGGGAGAACCCAATCGGGAGGGCTTTGAGCCAAACCATTTTGAAGCAAGTACCATTGATTTGGTGGAAGTTGATGGTCACTCATATTGGGTAATCCAGTATAGTATGCGCACAGACTGGCAGCAGAATAGGGAGGATGATCCGGAATATCAGAAATTTGTGGACGGCGAGGGCTGGAGCTGGTGGCCTCTGGTGTATATCTACTCTGATCCGGATCTGTCTATTGATGAGTTAGCGAATTACACTTCCTGGCACTGGGGCGGTGTGATCGGTGATAATGCCGGCTTCTACCGTCAGGATATGGAGACGGGTGAAGTGACAGAGCATGATACTCCTGTTTACTGTGGCGGAAATAATCATGGCGGACTGGCATATATTAACGGTCAGTGGTATGTGTCCAACCACCGTCATACTTCCTACAATGCGGGGCGCCAGGGATATCTGCGTACAGTGGATATCTACGTATCAGAAGACGGGCGCCTGGTGATCGAGAGTCCGGAGTATACTTCCTCTGTTGGAGAAAGCATCGATGCCTACCAGACCTGGCCCGCTTATATGGCTTGCCATTTGTGGCCCACAGTTTTTTCTGAGAAACATACCCAGACACTCTTCATCGACACCCCGCTGCGGGATGCACCGGAAGATTACTGGAGTTTTATCTATGATGATCCTGATTACGCACTGCATCGTAGTCCGGTTACTGGAATAGAAAATGGGGCAGAGGTCGGTTTTAAGTATCTGAATTTCGGTGAGGAGGCAAGCTCGGTTTCTATGTCAGTTCTTGTGGCACAGGAGGAAGGATACGTAGACGGAATTATGAATGTGTACCTTGACGCACCCTCTGAAGAGGAAGGCGGCACGAGGATTGGATCTATCAGCGTGAATGGAGAGAACATTGAGGCTGCCGGAGTGACAGCTTCCGGTTCCGATGGACTGGAGTGGAGCACGTTGAGCGCATCAATGGATCAGGAAATTAGTGGTATCCACGGCGTGTATTTTATATTCGAGTCGGAAGAGGAAGGAAATATCTGTAAGCTGGATGAGTTTACTTTCGAGAAAATTGCCGATTAAGGAAGAAAAACAGAGTGAAAAAGGGGCTGTTGTAAAGGAGATTAGTGATCATCTATGGAGCAATAGCTCCCTTTTCTTTTAGAAAACAGTAAACGGATCCCGAAGAATTCGTAATCCGTGGCATAATAAGATATACTCACTATCCCTGATGAATAAAATTCTTTTTCAGATAATTTATGCCTGTTTTGATAGTGTTCTTAGTTAAATAAGGAATACCTTTCACTTGTTTAGAAATAATGGGAATATGTCGTTTGTTCCCATGAAATAGACGTTTGTTCCTGGTATATATACATTTTAAATTTTAAGGAATATAATTTTGTGTGTAAAAACCAGATATATCCCGGGATAGTGCAAATGATATCATCAAATTCTATGTATATTGGAGGAAAATATGAAAAAAAAGTACGGTCTAATTTTAATAACTTTTGCTGTCGGCTCTGTGATAGGGGCACCCTATTTTGCAAATGCGGCAACCATGGAAAATTTGTCTCCGGGAGGTGTAACACAGACACTATATCAAGCTGGAAAATTTCAGGATTGTGAGCATACATATGAATTACAGAATGACAGCTATGAAGCGACAGAGATAGCAGGAGGATATCGGCATTATATCTGTTCCAATTGCAGTGAAGAATACGCTTATGAGACGGACCCGTTGATTTATGAGACAGAAGGGACTGCAAATGAAGGAGCAACAAATCCATATTTACCTCTGTGGGAGCATATGCCCGATGGAGATCCACATGTATTTTGGTCAAAAGAGGATGGAGAATGGCGAGTTTATATTTACGGAACGCATGATGTGGATCCTGGGATAGACAAATACGGTAAGGTAGAAGATGAGGCACCAAATTTTTGCAGTGATCATTATATTACTTGGTCAGCGCCAGTTTATGATCTCAGTGAGTGGAGATACGAAGGTACCTTATATACTTTAGATGCATCTGTTACAGAATTCAGAAAAACTGCGGCAAGTGACTGCAATTACAATTTACAGAATGATAAATACTATTTTGCAGTTTGCAGGCCAATGGCGGGAACGACTTTGCTCGAAGGAAACAAACCAAATGACAGCTTTGAAAAAGCGGTATATTTCAATGAATTTTTTGATCCATCTGTATATATTGAAGACGGGACTATTTATTTAGTAAGCTGTTCCGGGATTGATAAGCTGCGGTCAGCAACGGAAGAAGATGATATGGAATATGAGCTGACATTGGATCAGCATTTTGCTCTGACGGATAGTGAAACCGGGGAAAGCCTGCCTTATTTGTACGAAGCAAGTTCTATGAGGTATATTGAGGAGTATGATTTGTACGTGTACATATGGAGTTCTAAGGTAACAGAAGACGAGACAGAGCATTCTACTATGTCATATGCGTATTCTCAGAATATTGAAAGTGAAAGCTGGATATATGGGGGTGTTTTCAGTGATTCTAGCGGACGCTATACCCTTGATTTAGCTACAAATGAAATTAAGAAGGGAGAACCAACCTATTCTTATGGAAATAATCATGGCGGCATTGTGAACGTTAATGGGCAATGGTATTATTTTGGCCATCGCGACAGTGGAGCCACAGAATACCGCCGCCAGGGATGGATAGAAAAAATTAATATGAGCTATGAAAACGGTAAGTTTGTGATTGAACCCCATGAGTTGACATCTTCGGGCGCAGCGGATTATTTGGATGCATATCAGAATATTCCAGCTGGAATTGTTTGCTATTTAACACCGGCCCTTAATATGGAGAAAAATAAAGATCAGCTGACTCAGTTTGTGGATGTGACAATGGAGGAAAGCGCAGTACATGAAACCCCTGTCGTTGGTCTTGAAAATGGATCGGTTGCAGGTTTTAAATATCTTAATTTCGCGGAAGAAGCACAGCTTCTTAAATTGAACATGTTGTTCACTCAGGAAGAAGGATATGTGGACGGAAGAGTAGCCATTTACCTGGACGGACCGGATGAGGAGACAGGTACCTTGGTGGCTTCCATCGATATTACAAAAGAAAATCTGAGTAGTGGTGTAAAAGAAAGCGGCAGTGATGGCACAGAGTGGACATGGCTGTCGACAGAAACTTCTGCAAAGATTAGTGGCGTACATGCAGTTTATTTTGTTTTTTCCAGTGACGAAGAAGGTACGATTTGTAAATTCGATGAATTTTCTTTCGAGAAAATTGCTGATTAAGGAAGAAAAACAGAGTGAAAAAGGGGCTGTTGTAAAGTAGATGAGTAAGCATCTATGGAGCAATAGCTCCCTTTTTTGAAAGCTGTTTGATTAAGATATTGTATTAAAAAATGGCATATAGCATTGCGATTTTGGACAAGAGGGAAATAAAATACTGACATCCGATAAAAGTAACAGTTTCCGTTACTTTTTCTCAAAATTAGTCGGCATGACAGCCAATATCTCTGTGAACTCTTTGTGAAATTAACGATCACATCTTTTTTTCAATCTTTCTTCAAGAATTCTTTTATAAAACTACTCCATAAGAAATACGTTATGGAGGGAGAGAAATGCATGGAACATGCGCAGACAATTTTTAAGAGGTATGAGGTGAAGTATCTTCTGGATGAGGTACAGTATAAACGGATGAGGGAAGCGCTGGCAGACCATATGGAAATGGACCGCTATGGACAGAGCCGGATTTACAATATTTACTTTGATACGCCGGATTTTCATCTGATCCGCGAGTCGCTGGATAAACCGGTATATAAGGAAAAACTGCGGCTCCGCAGCTACGGGATGGATAAGAACGGCGGTCATGTATTTGTGGAGCTGAAGAAAAAATATGACGGCATTGTTTATAAACGACGGGAAGAGATGGAATTTGAGGAAGCGGTTGAGTATTTGTATGATGGAAAGAAGCCTTCCGGCGATTCGCAGATTTTGCGGGAGATCGACTGGTTTTTGAAATATCACAAGCATATGGAACCGAAAATGTACATAGCATATGATCGGATCGCGTTAGCTGCAAAGGACGACAGCGGACTTCGGATCACCTTCGACGATAACCTTCGCTGGCGCAATACAAGACTGGATCTGCAGGATGAAGGGGGAGGCAATCTGATTATAGAGAAGGGCTATTATCTGATGGAAGTAAAGACGCCGGAGGCTCTGCCGGTGTGGATGGCGGATATTCTGGATGCACTGAAGCTGTATCCGGTTTCTTTTTCAAAATACGGACGGGCATACAAAGAAATGAGGGAGGCGGCCGCAGGTGGAACAGTTATTTGATTCAGTATTAATTAAAAACGGTACAATTTCATTTTCAGCAGGAAGTTTTCTGGCATGTTTTCTGGTATCGCTGATACTTGGCATGGCAGTTGCCTGTATTTATATGTACCAGGGAAGTTATCGGAAAAATTTTGTGGTTACGCTCGTTATGCTGCCTGCGCTGGTGCAGGTGATGATCACGCTGGTTAATGGAAATCTTGGAACCGGCGTTGCCGTGATGGGAGCATTCTCGTTGGTTCGTTTCCGTTCTATTCCGGGAAGCTCAAAGGACATCAGCAGTATCTTTTTTGCAATGGCAGCCGGTCTGGCAGCCGGGATGGGCTATCTTGGAATCGCAGTCGCAGTGGTTGCGCTGCTTGGGCTTGTAAGCATCGTTCTTCAGAAAAGCTCCTTCGGAGAAATGAAGGAGGACAAAAAGCTGCTGCGGATCACGATACCGGAATCGTTGGATTACACGGAAGTGTTTGATGATCTGTTCGAAAAATATGCAAAGAAATGGCGGTTGTGTCAGGTAAAGACAAGCAACCTGGGAAGCCTGTTTAAGCTGGAATATGAAATTGTTTTGAAGGATATAAACCAGGAAAAGAAGATGATCGACGAGCTTCGCTGTCGAAATGGCAATCTGGAAATTCTGTGCAGCAGTGCGTCGATGGGAATAGAGGAGGTTCTATGAAGAAATATATTACATATGTGACGTCTCTTTCTATGGTGATGACGCTGATCCTGCAGATCCCGGCATATGCGGCGCTGGAGGAGGACGGTTTTACGGCTGTTCCGGAAACCTGCGAGGGGGAGGAGCTTGTGCTGACGGAATCTGTTGTGGATATTTCTTTTACGGACAGAGACAGGGACGCCAGCTATAAAGAATATGCAGAGGTGGAGCTTTCTGATGAAGAAATTCTGGTGGATGGCGAGGCTTTAACGGAAAATGCTTCTACCAATGGAATTGCGTTTTCACAGGAAGAACATATTGTGACATTTACAGAGGAAGGGGTATATCTTCTTTCCGGCACGCTGTCTGACGGACAGATTATTGTGGATACGGAAGATACCGCAAAAGTGCAGCTTGTGCTGAATAATGTGGATATCCACTGCGAAAACCAGGCGGCAATCTGGATAAAGTCTGCCGACAAGGTATTTCTGACGCTCGCCGATGGTTCGGAAAACGTGGTGAGCGACGGCGGGCAGATGGTCGCAGAGGGCACGGACGCATCCAGCGACGAACACGCTGATGCGGACGGCGCGATTTTCAGCAAAGCGGATCTGACGATTCAGGGATCGGGCAGCCTGACGATAAGTGGAAACTATAAACACGGAATTGTGTCAAAGGATGATCTTGTGATTACCGGAGGAAATTTAAATGTGACGGCGGTGGAAAATTGTCTTGCCGGGAAGGATGCGGTAAAGATTTCCGACGGTACGATCTTCCTGGAGGCGGATCAGCACGCGATCAAGGCGAAGAATGAGGACGATACCCAGCAGGGGAATATTTATCTGGAAGGCGGGACAATCACTGCAGTTGCAGCGGAAGACGGCATTAATGCGACTGGAAGTATTGTCATCACCGGCGGTGAGCTGGAGCTTACCGTGCAGGATGATGGAATACACAGTGACAAGGATCTTGTGATTTATGATGGAACGGTCAGCATACCGCAGAGCTATGAAGGACTGGAAGGACATCGGATTACCATTTTTGGAGGAACGCTGGATGTGACGGCTTCTGACGATGGAATGAATGCATCCGGCGGAACAGAATCGCAGGAAGAGGAAGCTTTTATGAAGCAATTCCGGCAGGAAGACCGCGGCAATATGCAGCTGCCGGAAGGTATGGAAATATCGGAAAACGGAGAGATGCCGCAGCTGCCGGAAGGTGAAGAAATGCCGGAAAACAGAGAGATGCCGCAATTGCCGGAGGATACAGAAATATCGGAAAACGGAGAGATGCCGCAGCAGTCGGAAGGTATGGAAATACCGGAAAACGGAGAGATGCCGCAGCTACCGGAAGGTGAAGAAATGCCGGGAAACGGAGAGATGCCGCAGCCGCCGGATGGTACGGAAATGGCGGAAAACGGGGAAGCCACGGAAGCAGCGGCGGACAATGAATTGCAGCAGACTTCAGAAATGAACGAAATGCCGATGCGGCACGGCGGTATGCGTGGTGAAATGCAGGACGGAATGCAGCAGTGGCAGGAAGGCAAAGGCATGGGACATGGCGGTATGGATTCCGACAGTGAGGCATATCTTCGCATCTGCGGTGGAAATATCAAGGTGGATGCAGGCGGCGATGGTCTGGATTCGAACGGCTATTTCTATATGGAAGGCGGTACCGTGCTGGTTGCAGGACCGACAAGCGGCGCTGACAGTGCGCTGGATTACGGTCTGACGGCGGAAGCGACCGGCGGAACGGTGGTTGCTGCAGGCAGCAGCGCAATGGCGCAGGGATTCTCACCGGATTCTGCGCAGGGAAACTTCCTGTATAATTTTTCAGAGAGCATCCCGGCGGAGAGCATTGTTTCTCTGAAGACCAGTGGCGGTGATGAAATTGTAGCCTGGCGGTGCCAGAAAGAATTCCAGTCTGTGGTTATCACGTCGCCGGAGCTGGAAGCGGGAAATACATATATTCTGACTGCCGGAGAACAGGGAGTTAAGATAGAATTATAATGATGCCAGGGTCTAAACTCACATGAGATTGCTCATAAGTGGGGTTAAGACCCTATATTAATACTTCACAAGAATCTTACCCCTATTTTACATTTCTATGATAACGAACTTTACATTGGCCTGTTAATCTATACGTGCAGAGCGAAAGAGAAGCAGCTCTGGGAAAACAAAATTTCGTGAATAAGATGAGGAGAAGAAAACGATGAGAAAGATGACAGGTACTATTTTAGCGGCAGGTATGGCAGCAGCTCTGGCAGCAGCTCCGGTAATGGCAGCGGATATCAGCGAAGCAAATATTTCCGTAATTTCCCGTGAGGACGGTTCCGGTACAAGAGGAGCATTTATCGAGCTGTTCGGTGTAGAGGAAAAGAACGATGCAGGCGAGAAGGTTGACAACACCACCGTGGATGCGAGCGTTACGAACAATACCGCGGTTATGATGTCTACCGTAGCAGGAAATACTTATGCGATCGGTTACATCTCCCTTGGTTCTCTGAACGATACCGTAAAGGCAGTAAAGATCGACGGCGCAGAACCGACGGTAGAGAACATTAAGGCAGGAGAGTATAAGGTTTGCAGACCGTTCAACATTGCAACGAAAGGTGATGTGAGCGAGGTAGCACAGGATTTCATCAACTACATTATGAGCACAGAGGGACAGGCAGTTATTGGGGACAACGGCTACATCACGATCGATGACGTGACGGATTATACCTCCACAGGCGTAGAGGGTAAGGTAGTTGTTTCTGGTTCCTCCTCCGTAACACCGGTAATGGAGAAGCTGAAAGAAGCTTATGAGGCAGTAAATACAAATGCGGAGATTGAAATACAGACAAGCGATTCCACCACAGGCATGACCGACACGATCGACGGCATCTGCGATATCGGCATGGCGTCAAGAGAATTGAAGGACAGCGAGCTGGAAGCAGGTCTGACACCGACTGTCATTGCACAGGATGGTATTGCGGTGATCGTAAATAATGAAAATCCGATTGAAGAGCTGACTTCTGAACAGGTAAAGAGCATCTACGTAGGCGAAACAACAGTATGGGGCGACGTACTGCAGTAAAGAGTAGTGTGAACAGGACAAAGCATCAGGCAATGTCTGCTGCGGCCGGAGCGCATAAAGCCAGAATTCTGGCGGCGCTCCGGAAAAAAATGTCGGGAGAATAATTATGAAACAAGGCTTACTGAAAGAAAAAATTATGCAGGCGGTTTTTTTCATAGCCGCCTGCACCTCCATCCTGGCAGTGGTGCTGATCTGTATCTTCCTGTTTGCAAACGGCATTCCGGCGATGGCAAAAATCGGAGTGTTTGATTTTCTGACAGGACAGACCTGGAAGCCGGGCAATAACATTTACGGCATTCTGCCGATGATTCTTGGCAGCGTCTGTGTGACGGCAGGTGCGGTAATCATTGGCGTACCGATTGGCATCCTGACGGCGGTCTTTATGGCGGAGTATTGTCCGGAGAAGATTTACAAACCGCTGAAAATGGCGACGGAGCTTCTGGCGGGAATCCCCTCTATCGTATATGGTTTCTTTGGTCTGGTGGTGCTGGTTCCGGCAATCCGTGCATTGTTTCCAACGGAAACAGATGGAATGAGTATTCTGACGGCGTCGATTCTGCTCGGCGTGATGATTCTTCCGACCATTATCGGTGTGAGTGAAGCGGCGATCCGGGCGGTGCCTCGCAGCTATTATGAGGGCGCGCTGGCGCTGGGCGCTACAAAAGAGAGAAGCATTTTTTCCGTAATGCTGCCGGCGGCGAAGTCGGGCGTGATCGCAGCGGTCGTGCTTGGAATCGGACGCGCGGTCGGGGAAACGATGGCGGTCATGATGATCGCAGGAAACCAGCCGCGTATGCCGAAGGGACTTCTCCAGGGTGTCCGCACATTGACGACAAACATTGTGCTGGAGATGGGTTATGCTACCGACCTGCATCGGGAGGCGCTGATCGCCACAGCAGTTGTGCTTTTCGTATTCATACTGATCATCAATTTTGCGGTGGCGTTTTTAAATCGGAAGGCAGCGGATTAGGAGAAGATAATGAAGAGTAAGATACAGAAATTTTTTGTGATGCTGTCGGCGGGAATTACCTTTACGGTGCTTCTGTTTTTGATAGCTTACATATTGATAAAGGGCATTCCGAATCTGAAGCCGTCACTTTTTGCCTGGAAATACACCTCGGAAAACGTGTCGATGCTTCCGGCAATCATTAACACGGTTTATATGACAGCGCTGGCGCTTGTGATTGCGGTGCCGCTTGGCATCTTTTCCGCGATATTTCTTGTAGAGTACGCAAAAAGAGGAAATCCGTTCATAGACGTGATCCGGCTGACCACGGAAACGCTGTCGGGAATCCCTTCCATCGTGTATGGATTGTTTGGTATGCTGTTTTTTGTAACGGCATTGAAATGGGGGCGTTCACTTCTTGCCGGAGCCTTTACGCTGTCGATCATGGTACTTCCGTCCATTATGAGGACAACGGAGGAAGCCTTAAAAGCAGTGCCGGATTCTTACCGGGAGGCAAGCTTCGGGCTTGGCGCGGGCAAGCTGCGCACCGTTTTTAAGGTAGTGCTTCCGGCGGCGGTACCCGGCATTTTGGCGGGCGTTATCCTGGCAATCGGAAGGATCGTGGGCGAAACGGCGGCGCTGATCTACACTGCCGGAACGGTGGCGGAGCTGGCAGGCAGCGTTTTTGATTCCGGCCGCACACTTGCGGTTCATATGTACAACCTCTCCAGCGAGGGACTGCATGTGGAGGAATCCTATGCAACGGCAGTCGTGCTGCTGGTGTTGGTGGTAATTATTAATATGTTGTCAAATTTTGTCGCGAAACGCCTGGGCAGCCCGGCGAAATAAATCATATGAAAATGCTGTAAAGCCGATGGATGCAACATACTGGAAAGATGCAGCGCGGCGGCATGAATCACATTAAAAAATGACGATGCCAGTGAATGCAGCAGATCAGAAAGATGCAGCGCGGCGGCATGAATCATATGAAAATGTGACAGTGCAGGTGAATGCATCATATAAAAAATGCAATGCCCAAGAAGGAGATAAGAATGAATCCGATAATAACAACCGGAGATTTAAAATTATGGTATGGAAATCATCAGGTATTGAAAGGAATTACGGCGGAAATTCCGGAGCATGAGATCACGGCGCTGATCGGACCGTCCGGCTGCGGCAAATCGACCTTTCTGAAAACCCTGAACCGCATGAATGACCTGGTGGGGAATGTGCGCATTACCGGCGAAGTGAATTATAACGGCAAAAATATTTTTGCTCCCGATGTAGATGTGACAAAGCTGCGCAAGGAGATCGGCATGGTATTCCAGAAGCCGAATCCCTTCCCGATGAGCATTTACGAGAATGTCGCATACGGTCCCAAAACACATGGCATCCGCTCAAAGGCGAAGCTCGATGAGATCGTTGAGCAGTCTCTCAAAGCGTCGGCGCTCTGGGAGGAAGTGAAGGATCGTCTGAAAACCTCCGCTCTTGGGCTGTCCGGCGGACAACAGCAGCGTCTCTGCATTGCCCGTGCGATCAGCGTGCAGCCGAGTGTTATTCTGATGGACGAAAGCACTGCAAGCCTCGATCCGATCAGCACCGGAAAGATTGAGGATCTCGTGATGGAGCTGAAATCGCAGTACACCGTGATCATGGTTACACATAATATGCAGCAGGCAGTGCGAATCTCCGACCGCTGCGCCTTTTTCCTCCTGGGAGAGCTGGTGGAATTCGGCGACACAAAAGAGATGTTTGCAAAACCGCAAAATAAGAAAACAGAGGAATATATCACCGGCAGGTTTGGATAAAAAATATTGAAATGATATATAGAGAGAATGGTGAGAAGACGTCAGAAATGATGTCTTTTTCTTTTTCCCGAATCACAAAATAAAAAGAGAGAAAAAAATTATATGTGACCGGAATGTGACAGCCAGGAGATATACTTAAAAAAAGTGTATCAAAGGGGTTGCATTTTGCATGGGCAGAAAATATAATTTTGACAGACAGACAGACAGACAGACAGACAGACAGAC
>OGWU01000267.1_pt1 | contig 35485 bp, 30 predicted proteins | sample 1576071 | NCBI WGS metagenome assembly OGWU01 (sample SAMEA3541582, study PRJEB24748) | human gut metagenome | biome: human gut; feature: human-associated habitat; material: faeces | place: China | collected 2012
CGACCGAGTGCGCAGAGCGCACGAGGAGCACGGCGAAGAAGAGAGGCGGGGGAGAGGCAGCGGCCGTGCGTGCAAGCACGCAAACGGCTGGAGCTGCCGGTGTCTCAATAGGGCGAAGCCCGCGACCGAGTGCGCAGAGCGCACGAGGTGCACGGCGAAGAAAAATGGAACTGTACGCTACCGGAAAGAAGGAGGAAAAGATGGAGTTTTTATTGGAAGGAATCCAGATGCTGACCTGGCAGCAGGTCGTCATGTACGGGATCGGCGCTCTGCTGATCTGGCTGGCAGTGAAGAAGGGCTATGAGCCGGCGCTGCTGCTGCCGATGGGATTCGGCGCGATTCTGGTGAATCTGCCGGCGAGCGGAGTGCTGAACCAGGTGCTGCCGGGAGTCGGCGAGACGCAGGGAATCATTCAGTGGTTATTTGAGGTGGGAATTGAGGCGTCAGAGGCGATGCCGATTCTCTTATTTATCGGGATTGGGGCGATGATCGACTTCGGACCGCTGCTGTCAAATCCGAAGATGTTTCTGTTTGGAGCCGGCGCGCAGTTTGGTATTTTTGCGGCGATACTGCTTGCGGTGGCACTTGGCTTTGATTTAAAGGATGCCGCTTCCATCGGTATTATCGGGGCGGCGGACGGTCCCACATCCATTCTTGTATCGCAGATTTTAAAATCGGACTACATTGGAGCGATCGCGGTGGCGGCGTATTCTTACATGGCGCTTGTCCCCGTGATCCAGCCGTTTGCGATTCGCCTGGTGACGACGAAAAAAGAACGGCAGATCCGCATGAATTACAATCCGGTTTCGGTAAGTAAACTCACTAGGATCATCTTTCCGATCGCAGTGACGATCGTGGTAGGTCTGGTGGCTCCGTCCTCAGTGGCGCTGGTTGGATTTCTGATGTTTGGAAATCTGATCCGCGAGTGCGGTGTACTTGGAACGATGTCAGAGACAGCACAGAATACGCTTTCCAATCTGATCACGCTGCTGCTCGGCATTACGATTTCCTTCAGCATGAAGGCGGAGCGCTTTGTCACGGCCGAGACGCTGCTGATCCTGGTGATCGGCGTGTTCGCCTTTGTAGCCGATACGATCGGAGGCGTCCTGCTTGCCAAATTTATGAATCTGTTTACGAAAGAAAAGATCAATCCGATGATCGGCGGCGCGGGCATCTCCGCATTCCCGATGTCCTCGCGCGTTGTACAGAAAATGGCGATGGAGGAGGATCCGGGAAATGTGCTGCTGATGCATGCGGCGGGGGCGAACGTCTCCGGACAGATCGCTTCGGTTGTGGCGGGCGGTCTTGTGATCAACCTTGTAACGGGATTTTTGGGATAGGAAAGGGTGGTTTGAATGGATAATATATTGATTGCACTGGAAATTATGTGGAAGGGCATGGCAGGAATCTTCGCCGTGGCGCTGATCATCATGGCGATCGTGTATCTGCTTGGCAGAATTGGAAAAAGGTAATTTGCCATCTGTACAGGTGGAAGCTATTTCGTATATAATAAAATAAAAAAGAAGGAAACAGAGGGGAGCGTTTTATTCACTGCCCTCTGTTTCCTTGAGAATATAATCAAACATAACGGTTTTGGATCTGGAGAGATGGTGCACCATGGCGCTGGCGGCTTCCTTCCAGTCATTTTTCAGAGCGGCTTCTACGATCGCGATATGCTCCTCTATCGTTTCGTGCAGACGATCCGTGGAGGTCTGACCGGAGAGGATACGGGTACGGCGGATCTGGTTGCCGATCGTGGAATATAGATTGATAAAATAGGAATTATCGCAGGCATCAATAAATAGCTGGTGAAAGCTGTCATCCATGTCGGAATAGGAGTACACCGGAATTTTCTTATTCAGATAATCCGAATACAGGCGATAATAATGCATGTAGGTTTCCGGCGGTATGCGGTTCCCGTAATTTTTCACTACATAGGGTTCCAACAGATTGCGCGCCTCATATACCATGTTAATATCGTGGACGGTGATCCTGGAAATCTCAACGCCCTTTTTGGGGAGGATTTTTACAAGACCTTCCTGTTCCAGACGACTGAGGGCGTCGCGGATAGGGGTGCGGCTGGCAGAGACTTCCGCGCGGATGCGCTCCTCGTTAATAACGGTTCCCGGCGCATAAACGCAGTTTACAATGTTATCTTTAATGATCTGATAGGCCTGATGCTTTAAAGGTTCTTTACCCATGTTTGCTCCTGCTGCTTTCTTAAATCAGACGGTTCCCGGATAGACGAAAGGATTTTGCCGTTGACGTGATACCCGGAAAATCATGTGCTGCATACGTTAAGTATATCAGATAATATAACGGACGGCAACTGAAATTCATGTGCCGTTGTTGTATACAACATGAACCACGAAAAAGGAAATGGTAATGAAAAATTTAGTAAACATAAGAAAAGAAAACAGATAAAATAAAAGTAAGAAAAACCTATTGACAAAAACAGTGAGGTGATATATGTTGTATACAACAGAAAGAAGAACAGGAGAAAAAATGAAAGCGGTTCTCATTCATGAACCGGGGAATGTGAGCATCGTGGAAATCGCAAAGCCATCCCCAAAAGAGGGGGAAGCGCTTCTGAGGATTCTTTACGGCGGTATCTGCGGAAGCGATCTTGGGACTTATCGCGGGACCTTCGCGTACGCCGGTTATCCGAGAATTCCGGGACATGAATTTTCGGCGCAGATCGTAGAAATCGGAGAGAACGACAGGGGCTTGAAACCGGGGATGATAGTTACCGGAAATCCTTATTTCGATTGTCAGCATTGTTATTCCTGTGAGCGCGGGCTTGTCAACTGCTGTGAATCCAATGAGACGCTTGGCGCGCAGAGGGACGGTGTATTTTCGGAGTACATCACTATGCCGGTCGAGCGAATTTACGATGGCAGGGGGCTTTCTCCAAGACAGCTTGCGCTGATCGAACCGTTCTGCATCAGCTATCACGGCGTATCCAGAGCAAATGTGCAGCCGGGCGATAAGGTGCTGATAGTTGGCGCGGGAACCATCGGCGTTCTGGCTGCGATCGCAGCGAAGGCAAAGGGCGGAGAGGTTTATATCGCAGACGTTGCAGAGGCGAAGCTGAAATATGCATATGAGACATTTGGACTTGCAGGTATGATCCTGAACGACGACCCGGATACCTTCATGGATAAGGTAAACGCAGTGACTGGCGGGCACCACGGCTTTGACGTGACGATTGAGGCGGTCGGACTTCCGTCCACCTTCCAGAACTGTATCGACGCGGCAGCCTATGGAGCGCGCGTAGTACAGATTGGCGTTGGCAGGCAGAAGCTGGATTTTGATTTTACTGTAATCCAGAAGAAGGAACTGAATATTTTCGGTTCCAGAAACGCACTGAAAAAAGATTTTCTGGAGCTGATCGATCTGGTAAAAAATGGTGGGGCAGATCTGGAGAAGATTGTTATGAACAAAGGAGCAATGGAACCGGAAAAACGTTCGGAGTATTCTCTTGATGAAGCGGCTGAGGCATTTGAGGAATTCAGCAGATTCGGGGCAAATAAGCTAAAGGTCGTTATTCACTTTGCAGATCCGCAGTAGGCTTTTATAATGAACCTGTTTTTGCAGACCTGTGTGCAGATATGTACTTTCGGTCTGGGAAGTCTGTTTACTAAAATTTGAAGTTGGGGGAATGTCATGAGAGAGTATATTAGGATCCATCCGAAGGATGTTGTGGCGGTGGCGCTGAAGCCTTTGGAGAAGGGGAAAACAGCGGAGATCGATGGCAGTACCATTATTTTACGGGAAGATATTCCGCAGGGACATAAGTTCGCCCTTACGGATATCGCGGCAGGTTCGCCTGTGATAAAATACGGCTGCTCCATCGGCAATGCAAAGGAGAACATCCCGTGTGGGGCGTGGGTGCATATCCATAATGTAAAAACAGGACTTGGTGATCTGCTCACCTACACGTATGACAAGCAGGATACGACGCTGGAGGAGACGGAGGCGGCTTATTTCCAGGGCTACCGCAGACCGGACGGCAGGGTGGGCGTCCGCAATGAGATCTGGATCATCCCGACCGTCGGCTGTGTAAACAACGTGGCGGAGGCGATTGAGAAGCAGGCACAGAAATATGTCGGAGGTTCCGTGGAGGAGGTTGTTTCCTTTACGCACCCTTACGGCTGTTCCCAGATGGGCGACGACCAGGACAATACCCGGCGGATTCTGGCGGATTTTGTGAATCATCCGAATGCGGGCGGCGTGCTGGTGCTCGGGCTTGGCTGTGAGAACAGCAACATTGATGAGCTGAAGAAGTTTATCGGGGAGTACGACGAGAAACGCGTGAAATTCCTGGTGGCACAGGAGTGTGAGGATGAAATTGAAGAGGCATTGAAGCTGATTGAAGAACTGGCGGCGTATGTGGGAAGCTTTCAGAGAGAACCGATCCCGGCAAGCGAGCTGATCATCGGGATGAAGTGCGGGGGCTCCGACGGGCTTTCCGGGATCACGGCAAACCCGGCAGTGGGACGTTTCTCCGATATTCTGATCTCCAAGGGCGGCACGACGATCCTGACCGAGGTGCCGGAGATGTTCGGAGCGGAGACGCTTCTGATGAACCGCTGCGAGACGCCGGAGTTATTTGAAAAGACCGTTGATCTGATCAACGATTTTAAGAATTATTTTACTTCCCATAATCAGACGATCTACGAGAATCCGTCGCCGGGAAATAAAAAGGGCGGTATCACGACTCTGGAGGATAAATCACTGGGATGTACGCAGAAATCCGGAAGCGCGGCTGTGCGCGGCGTACTGAAATACGGCGAGCCGGTGAGCGAGAAGGGCTTAAATCTTCTGAGCGCACCGGGTAACGACCTGGTGGCTTCCACGGCGCTGGCGGCGAGCGGCGCGCATATTGTACTGTTTACCACCGGGCGCGGGACGCCGTTCGCATCGCCTGTTCCGACCGTGAAGATTTCCACCAATACCGGGCTTTCGCAGAAGAAAAACAACTGGATCGACTTCAACTGCGGCGTGATGGTGGAGGACACCAGCCTGGACGAAATGGGAAAACAGCTTTTTGATTACGTGATGGAGGTTGCCTCCGGAAAGAAAGTGAAAGCAGAGGAGAAGGGCTTCCACGATATGGCAATTTTCAAGCAGGGCGTGACGTTGTGATGAGAGATGTGAGACTTTCATAATCATAAAGAAAGGATAGAGAATAATGAAAAAATTAAGCTATGCAACACTGGAAGAAATGGGTTATGACGGATACCTGCTGAAGGAAGCTCCGGAGAGAGTACTTCAGTTCGGCGAAGGAAATTTCCTGCGCGCGTTTGTAGAGTGTTGGATCGATAAGATGAATGAGAAGGCGGGCTTTAACTCTAAGGTGGTTCTGTGCCAGCCGATCGCTCCGGGGCTTGCAGATATGATCAACGAGCAGGAGGGACTTTACACGCTGATCCTGCGCGGAAATGAAAACGGACAGAAGATCGACGACCGCCGCATCATTTCCTGCGTGAGCAAATGTCTGAATCCGTACAAAGAATATGATGCAGTGCTTGCCTATGCGGAGAGCGAAGACATCCGTTTTGTAGTCTGCAACACGACCGAGGCAGGCATCCAGTACGATCCGTCCTGCCAGTTTACCGACGTTCCGGCAGCAAGCTATCCGGGCAAGCTGACGCAGTGGCTGTACCGCCGCTTCCAGAAGTTCGGACAGGAAAAAGGCAAAGGCATCATCATCCTTTCCTGCGAGCTGATCGATAACAACGGAAAAGAGCTGGAGAAGTGTGTAAATCTGTATGCGGATCAGTGGGAGCTTGGCGGGGAATTTAAGAGCTGGCTGAAAGAGGAATGTGTATTCTGCTCCACGCTGGTTGACCGTATCGTTCCGGGCTATCCGAGAGCGGACGCCGCGGCAATCTGCGAAGAGCTTGGCTACCAGGACAACCTTCTGGATGTCGGCGAGGTGTTTGGCCTCTGGGTAATCGAGGGACCGCAGTGGATGAAGAAGGAGCTTCCGTTTGAGGAGGCGGGGCTGCCGGTCATCATCTGCGACGACCACAAGCCGTACAAGCAGAGAAAGGTCCGCATCCTGAACGGCGCGCACACCTCCATGGTGCTTGGCGCTTATCTTGCAGGACAGGATATCGTGCGTGACTGCATGAATGACGAAGTGATCAACGGCTTTATGAACAAGACGATCTACGACGAGATTATCCCGACGCTGACGCTGCCGGAGGATGAGCTGAAGGAGTTTGCGGCGTCCGTGACAGACCGTTTCAACAACCCGTTTGTTGACCATGCGCTGATGTCGATCTCTCTGAACTCCACCTCTAAGTGGAAAGCGCGCGTGATGCCGAGCCTGAAAGGATATGTTGCAAAATTCGGCAGCCTTCCGAAGTGCATCACAGCCTCCTTTGCGTTCTATATCGCATTCTACCATGGACAGAAGCTGACGGATGAAGGTCTGGTTGGAAGTAGAGAGAAAAATGAATATGTTATCCATGACGACAGAGATATTCTGGAATTCTATGCAGCGCACAAGGATGATTCTGCAAAGGAGCTGGCACATGCAGTCTGCACGAACACCGCTTTCTGGGGAGAGGATTTGAGCGAGATCGCGGGCTTTGAGGCGGCGGTTGCAGATTATCTGGAGCAGATCGAAAAAGACGGAACCTACGAAGTAATGAAGCGTGTATTGGCGTAGTTTTGGCGCAAATTATACATAAACTTGTGCTGACAGACGCAGAATAATCTGATATAATGATGCCAGGGACAAAAAGTCATGTATTTCGCGCTGGCGTGGGGAAGCGTGACTTGGAAGTTCAGGGCATCATTTTTAAATGAAAATTACAGGGAGGGAATTATCATGAAATCTATGGAAGAGCAATTCAAAGAGGTTGGCGTTGTGCCGGTAGTCGTGCTGAATGACGCAAAGGACGCGCTGCCGCTGGCTGAGGCGCTGGTTGAGGGCGGTCTGCCGTGCGCAGAGGTGACCTTCCGCACGGATGCCGCAGAGGAATCCATCCGTCTGATGGCGGAAAAGTATCCGGACATGCTGGTAGGCGCAGGCACGGTTCTGACGATCGACCAGGTAGACCGTGCAGTGGGAGCTGGCGCGAAATTTATTGTCAGCCCGGGCTTCGATCCGGAGATCGTTGACTACTGCATCAGCAAGGAAATTCCGGTATTCCCGGGATGCATCACGCCGTCTGAGGTGGCGCAGGCTGTAAAGCGTGGTCTGAAGGTTGTGAAATTTTTCCCGGCAGAGCAGGCAGGCGGCGTTGCGATGATCAAGGCAATGGCTGCACCGTATACGATGGTAAAATTCATGCCGACCGGCGGCATCAGCACAAAGAATCTGCGCAGCTATCTGGAGTGCGACAAGATCCTCTGCTGCGGCGGAAGCTGGATGGTAAAGGGCGATCTCATCAAAGCCGGTGAGTTCGACAAGATCCGTGAGATGACCAAAGAAGCAGTTGCACTTGCAGCAGAAATCAGAGGTTAATAGATGATTCAAAAATCCCTGCACGGCAGACGCATTGTCTGAAATGCAGGGATTTTTATGTTGCCATGCATCCGAAGGGAGCTGCCGGTGGCAGGTCCTGTAGGTCTTTAATGTCCACCGGAAAGAGATGCAAAAATCATTCCGGAAATCACTCAGAGCGTCGGAAAGAACCGATGGATAATTGCACGGCTTTTTGGCAGGAAGAACTGCACGGCGGGACCAATAAAGAGGGCTGCTGCGATAGTTCCAATACCGAATTTTCCTCCCAGCAGGAAGCCGAGCACTACGAAAAACACATCACAGGCAATGCGGACAAACTGGAACTGAACGTTTGTCTTTTCATTTAGTTTATCTGTCAGTATAATAGCAATCAGATCATTCGGGCCGGTACCACTGTTACTTTCGATAACTATGGACATCCCCAGGCTCAGGATGATGCATCCCGCCAGCATAACAAGCAGGCGCAGCCACATCGGGGAAGCAGCGGTGACGCTGCCTTTAAACAGCCACAAAAAGAAATCGATAATCCAGCCTCCGCAAAATGCGCAGACAACAGTACCTGGCTTGACATAGCCTTTGGTGGTCAGGAGCATAATAATCATCAGAAGGATCAGTGCAATGACGTGTACCGTGCCTATGCTCAGACCGACTGTAAGGGAAATGCCCTGGATCATTACGGTAAAGGTATCCGATCCAAGCTCGGAAAGCAGGAACAGGCTGACGCCCAGATGGGCAATGGTCAGTCCGATGAAGAGGGTTGCAAGCCCCTGTACCCATTCCTTTGGGCTGCGTTTTCTGGTATCCGATGCGAATGTCTGTTTACTCATCTTATTCTTAAATCCCCTTATATATTCTTTTAGTTATGATAGCAAAAACAGGTAGACTTTTCAAGGAATGTCTTATAAAATAGAGCAGGAAAAACTCCGGATCTGCAAAAGCGGGACGGAGGAGGAAAATGAAGGACAGGATGTGACATTATGAAAAATTTACAAATCAGAAATTCCTTGATTCTGCTGCTGACGGCGCTGATCTGGGGCGTGGCGTTTGTGGCGCAGAGCGTTGGCATGGATTATGTGGGACCGTTTACGTTTAATGCGGTGCGCTCTTTGATAGGCGGAATTGTGCTGCTGCCCTGCATTGCGCTGCTGAAAAAGATCAATCCGTCGGAAAAGAAACCGGAGGATCCTGCAAGGGCGAAAAGAAATCTGATCCTTGGAGGCGTCTGCTGCGGGATAGCCCTGTGTGCGGCAAGCTCTCTGCAGCAGATCGGAATTGCCTATACAACGGTGGGAAAGGCAGGCTTTATCACCGCTTTCTATATTGTGATCGTGCCGATCATTGGCATATTTTTCGGGAAAAAATGCGGGATTTCCGTGTGGATCGGTGTGCTGCTCGCGCTTGCAGGTCTGTATTTTCTGTGTATCAACGAAGAGCTGACGATCAGCAGGGGAGATGTGCTGGTATTTTTCGGCGCGCTGCTGTTTGCCGTACATATTATGGTGATCGACCACTTTTCGCCGCTGGTGGATGGGGTTACGATGTCCTGCATCCAGTTTTTTGTCAGCGGCATCATCTGTGCGGTGCCGATGTTTTTGTTTGAAAAGCCGCAATTAGGTCAGCTTCTGGCGGCCTGGCAGCCGATCCTCTATGCGGGCGTGCTGTCCTGCGGCGTTGCCTACACCCTGCAGATCATCGGACAAAAAGGGATGAACCCGACGGTTGCATCCCTTATACTCAGTCTTGAATCGGTGATCTCTGTGCTGGCAGGCATGGTGATCCTGCACCAGAACCTGTCGTCAAGAGAGGTGCTTGGCTGTGTGCTGATGTTTGCGGCTATTCTGCTTGCGCAGCTTCCGCAGAAGCCGGGGAAAGCAGATACTCCAGAAAACGGATAACGTTGTCTGTGCGCTCGGTGTTTGTGAGCACGCAGAGGATTGCTTTTTCGCCCATACCGCCGTATGCCTGGTAGACGGCATTGTCAGAAATGTCGATGCCGTGCGGGGCGGCGGGAAGGGTATTCAGAACGGTGCCGTCATCATCGGTCTCTATCTCACTGGATTCCATGATCTGATCTGCAAACTGGCCGTACAGATCCGCAGGAAGCAGCTCGGAGAGGTCGGCGAGATAACCATGTTCGGAATACTCATTAAACTGATCTTCCGGGCAGACCAGAATGTCGACGGCCTGCGCAGCGATCAAGGTAGTGAGCTTCATCTGATCGCCGTATTCGTCAAGGCTGTAGTTTGAACAGTCGAGCAGCTCATCGTCGCTTGTCAGTTCATAGTATTCGCGCAGAGCGTCGTCCAGCCCGGTGTTGTCCACCAGCCAAGCCTCATTGATAAAGGCGACGGACAGGATCGTGGTCTGGTGGCGAAAAAACATCGTATACACCAGCGAGGCGACCGCGATAACCGCAATGATGACAACGATGACCGTCCGCAGGTAGTAATCTTTGAAATAACCTGCCTTCTGCGAGCGGCTTAAATTGGAAGTATCCTTCTTCTTCAGCGAATCGTCGCGCTTCTGGTAGAGGAGCGAATCGTCGTCCAGCGCTGTCTTTTTGTCATCAATATTCATTTGTGTATCCCTTTCTTTCTGATATCTTTTAACAGTTTACCATGGTTTGAAAAAAAAGTGTATTAAATCTTTGTAAAGTATGTTATACTGTTGCAAATGGATGGCATACTGCCGTCCGCAAAAGATATTGAAACGGAGTGTACAGTATGAAACGTGTATTATTGAAGTTAAGCGGCGAGGCGCTTGCAGGGGAGAAACACACAGGCTTTGACGAGCCGACGGTCGTCGGCGTGGCGAAGCAGGTAAAACAGCTGGTGGATGCCGGCACAGAGGTGGGCGTCGTGATCGGCGGCGGAAATTTCTGGCGGGGACGTTCCAGTGAGAATATCGACCGCACAAAGGCGGACCAGATCGGTATGCTGGCTACGGTCATGAACTGTATCTATGTATCGGAGATTTTTCGTTCTGTCGGCATGAAAACACAGATTTTCACACCGTTTGTCTGCGGCGCATTTACGGAGCTGTTTTCCAAGGACAAGGTAAACGAGTGCTTTGAAAAAGGTATGGTGACGTTTTTCGCGGGCGGCACGGGACATCCGTATTTCTCGACGGACACGACCACGGTGCTGCGTGCGGTCGAGATCGAGGCGGAGGTCATTCTGCTTGCCAAGTCGATCGACGGCGTTTACGACAGCGATCCGAAGTCCAATCCGGATGCGAAAAAATATGATGAGATCACCATTCAGGATGTGATCGACCGGCGCCTTGGAGTGGTAGACCTGGCGGCTTCCATTCTCTGCATGGAAAATAAGATGCCGATGCTGGTGTTCGGTCTGAACGAAGAAAACAGCATCGTAAATACCGTGAGCGGTAAGTTCAGCGGCACGAAGGTGACGGTGTAATATAAACACCGGACATATAAAACAGAAAACCAGGAGGAAGAAATCATGGATGAAAGATTGAAAGTATTTGACGAAAAAATGACAAAGACGTTTAACAACCTGCTCTCGGAGTTTGGCTCCATCCGCGCAGGCCGTGCGAATCCGCACGTGCTTGACCGCATTATGGTTGACTATTACGGGACCCCGACGCCGATCCAGCAGGTGGGCAATGTAAATGTACCGGAGCCGCGCATGATCCAGATCCAGCCGTGGGATTCCAGTATGCTGAAAGCGATCACAAAGGCGATCCAGACCTCAGACCTTGGCATCAACCCGACGAACGACGGCAAGGTGATCCGCCTTGTATTCCCGGAGCTCACTGAGGAGCGCAGAAAGGATCTGGTGAAGGAAGTCAAGAAAAAAGGCGAGGGCGCAAAGGTTGCGGTCCGCAATATCCGCCGCGATGCAAACGATGCCTTCAAGAAGCTGAAGGGCACGGAAGTATCAGAGGATACGATCAAGGAGCTGGAGACTGCTGCGCAGAAGCTCACCGACAAATACATCAAGGATATTGACGCTGCGGTAGAGGAAAAATCGAAAGAGATCATGACGGTATAGGGCGATGGAAAGAAGCGAGCTTACGATCCCGCGTCACGTTGCGATCATTCTGGATGGCAACGGGCGGTGGGCAAAAAGCAAGGGAATGCCGCGCAATTACGGACACTCCAGGGGTGCGAAGAATCTGGAGGTCATCTGTGAGGATGCCTGGAACATTGGCATTAAGTATCTCACGGTCTACCTGTTTTCCACGGAAAACTGGAAGCGTTCCAAAGACGAGGTGGACGGTCTGATGCGGCTGTTCCGCAGCTATACGAAAACCTGTATCAAAACTGCGCAGAAAAATAATATGAAGGTACGTGTGCTTGGCGACCCGACGGCGCTTGCCGAGGATCTGCAGGAGAGCCTGCGCAATCTTGTGGAAAGCTCGAAGAACAACACAGGGCTTAATTTCCAGATTGCGATTAATTACGGAAGCAGGGATGAGATCGTGCGCGCGATCCGCAGAGTATCCGCGGACTGCGTGGACGGAAAGCTAAAGCCGGAGGATATCACGGAGGAGCTGTTTTCCGGGTATCTCGATACCCGCAATGTGCCGGATCCCGACCTTCTCATCCGCACCAGCGGCGAGCTGCGCCTGTCAAACTATCTGATGTGGCAGCTTGCATACAGTGAGTTTTATTTTACCGATATTCCATGGCCGGCGTTTACGAAGGAAAACCTCTGGCAGGCGATCGAAAAATACAACCAAAGGGAACGGCGCTACGGCGGCGTCCTGGACAAGTGATAAAAGAGGGAATGATCATGTTTGCAGTTAGATTAAGAAGCAGTATCATTATTATGGCAGTTGCACTGCTCACGATTATCCCCGGGGGCTACGTTTTGTGGGGGACAGCGCTGGCTGTCTCCCTCATTGGACTCGGGGAGCTGTACCGTGCGGTCGGCGTGTGGAAAAAAGACAGCAAAGGGCTTGCGATAACAGGCTTTGTTGCGGCGGCGCTTTACTATGTGCTGCTGCTTCTGGGACTGGAGGAGTACAGTACCATTTATCTGGTATTTGCGATGGCGGCGGTGCTTGCCGTCTATGTGTTCGCTTTCCCGAAGTACCGGTCGGAGCAGGTGATGGCGTCGTTTTTCGGCATCGTTTATGTGTGTGTGATGCTTTCCTATATTTATCTCACAAGAACGATGCAGGACGGAGCCTTTCTTGTGTGGCTGATCTTCATCTGCTCGTGGGGCTGTGATACCTGCGCATACTGTGTGGGGATCCTGATCGGAAAGCATAAAATGTCGCCGATCCTCAGTCCGAAGAAATCAATCGAGGGCGCTGTCGGCGGCGTGCTTGGCGCAGCGCTCCTTGGCGCGATTTATGCGGCGATCGTCGGCGCGCATCTGGAGGCGGAAAATCCGGTGATCTCTTACGCGGTAATCTGCGCGGCAGGTGCGCTGATCTCCATGGTCGGTGATCTGGCGGCTTCCGCTATCAAACGAAATCATGAAATTAAGGATTACGGGACGCTGATCCCGGGACACGGCGGGATTCTCGACCGCTTCGACAGCGTGATCTTTACCGCGCCGATCATTTACTTTTTGTCGAATCTGATGATCTGAGCCAGGGAACCAATGGACATGAGAAAGGAAAATTTATGAAAACAATTGCAGTTCTGGGAGCTACCGGTTCCATCGGCACACAGACGCTGGAGGTAGCGAGAGCAAATAAGGATATAAAAATTGCCGCGCTGTCAGCGGGGCGCAACATAAAGCTTCTGGAGGCGCAGATCCGCGAATTTCAGCCGCGGCTTGCAGCGGTCTGGGAGGAAAAGGACGCGCAGGCGCTGCGGACGGCGGTGCGTGATCTGGATGTGAAGATCGTTTCCGGGATGGACGGACTTTTAGAGGTCTGCACGCTGCCGGAGGTGGAGATTGTTGTGACAGCGATCGTCGGTATGATCGGTATCCGCCCGACCATTGCGGCAATCAGGGCAGGCAAGGATATTGCGCTTGCAAACAAAGAAACGCTGGTGACAGCCGGACATCTCATCATGCCGCTGGCCAGGCAGTGCGGCGTAAGGATCCTGCCGGTTGACAGCGAGCACAGCGCGATCTTCCAGTCCCTAAACGGAGAAAATCCGCAGCAGATCCACAAGCTGCTGATCACGGCGTCCGGCGGACCGTTCCGCGGACGCAAAAAAGAAGAGCTGAAAAATGTCCGGGTAGAGGACGCCCTGAAGCATCCTAACTGGAGCATGGGGCAGAAGATCACCATTGATTCCGCCACGCTGGTCAATAAGGGACTTGAGGTGATGGAGGCAAGGTGGCTCTTTGGCATGGATCTCGATCAGATCCAGGTTGTAGTACAACCACAGAGCGTCATACACTCTATGGTAGAGTTTGTGGACGGTGCGATCATCGCGCAGCTCGGCACGCCGGACATGAAGCTGCCGATTCAGTACGCGCTTTATTACCCGGAGCGCAGATTTCTATCGGGCGACCGGCTTGATTTTGCGCGTCTCGCGCAGATCACTTTTGAGGAGCCGGACACGGATACCTTCCTGGGGCTTCCGCTGGCATACCGCGCAGCGCGGGCAGGCGGTTCCATGCCGACGGTATTTAACGCGGCGAATGAAAAGGCGGTCAGCAAGTTTTTGCACCGCGAGATCGGCTTTACCGATATTTATGAGATCATCACAGAATGTATGGAGGCACACCAGATACGGCAGAATCCTTCCGTGGAGGAGATTCTGGAAGCGGAACAGGCAACTTACGAGATGATTGAAAGCAGGTGGTAGTTTGAATATTGTCTGGGCGCTGATTCTATTCAGTCTGATTATTTTATTTCACGAATTTGGGCATTTTTTGTTAGCGAAGAAAAACGGCGTGACCGTTGTGGAGTTTTCCCTTGGGATGGGACCGCGGCTGCTGAGTAAGGAGTGGCACGGCACGCGTTATTCCCTGAAAATTCTTCCGTTCGGAGGCTCCTGCATGATGCTCGGCGAGGACGAGGAGGAGAGCGGCGAAGGCTCGTTCGGCAGCAAATCCGTGTGGGCGCGCATCTCCGTGATCGCAGCGGGACCGATCTTTAATTTTATACTTGCGTTTCTTTTGTCGTTGATCATTGTCGGCCTGTATGGATTTGATCCGGCAGTGATACGGAGCGTGGAGGATGGTTCTCCGGCGCAGGAAGCCGGGCTTCTTGAGGGCGACGTCGTGACGAAAATGAACGGTAAGCGCATCTATCTCGCGCGCGAGGTCAGCAATTACATTTCCCTGCACCAGGGCGAAGCGGTCACACTGACGTATGAGCGCGACGGCGAGAAGAATACGGTGCATATTGTCCCGGAGGCGGATGAGGACGGCTACTACCGAATGGGCGTCGGCATCAGCGGCGTCTATGTGAAGGGCAATGTCCTGCAGGTAATAAAATACAGCGCCTGCGAGGTGCGCTACTGGATCGATCTTTCCATCGAGAGCGTGCGGATGCTGGTGACCGGAAAAGCGGGGATCAAAGACCTGTCCGGTCCGGTGGGCGTCGTCAGCATGATTGGGGAAACCTATACCGAGAGCGCGAAGGTCAGCATGATGGCTGTCGTAGTGAATATGCTCAATATGGCGATCTTCCTGTCGGCAACGCTCGGCGTGATGAATCTTCTGCCGCTCCCGGCGCTGGACGGCGGTCGTCTGGTGTTCCTGATCCTGGAGGCGATCCGCGGCAGGCGGATCAATCCGGACAAAGAGGCGATGGTGCATTTTGTTGGGCTGATGGCGCTGATGGTGCTGATGGTCGTCGTGATGTATAATGACGTGACAAGACTATTATAGGATGTTTTGCGGCATGTCGCGGATGAATCTTTTCATCAGCGGCAGGACTGTGAATACGGCGGTGCAGATAAGCATAAGAAGGGCAGGTTCTCCGGATAGGAGCCTGCCTTTTTCCCTTGCGGGAGAAACATAATTCTGCGGGGATTCCCGGAACGTGCGGAGCATGATTTTACGGGTAAAGTTCTGCGATTCTTGTAACGGCAACGTAGATATCCTGGATACGGTACCAGGTGCGCCGTCCGACAATGCCGTCCTGCGTCAGATTAAAGACGCTCTGAAACACCTTCACGGCATTTTCGGTCGCCGGTCCATAGATGCCGTCCACGCTGATCTTTGGAATCAGCGGATAATTGTTGGAAATCGCGTTGAGCTGCTCCTGGATCTGGCGCACGGCGTCCCCGGAGGAACCGATGCGCAGAGCGTAGCCCGGATAGGAGGAAGGAACGCCGGCGACTTCCTCTGCCGCATTAATATAAATAGAGTCGCCGTAGTAGTAGCGGAGGATCTCAATGGAGGAGTATCCCTGATCGGCAAGATTCTTCGAACCCCATTGACTCATCCAGTTTGGACAGGTAACCCGGTTTCCGTCACAATACTGCGTCAGGATCGGCTGCTTTACATTCGGGCGCGAGAGGTAGGCGTCAAAAATTTCGTCCACCACCTCAGAAATGCTCTCAAAAATATTTCGTCCGTAAATCCATTTGTGGTCGAAGGCGGTGGAGGAGGTGATGGTAAAGTTAAAGCCCTTGTTGCGGTACCACTCCGTGTAAACACGGTTCAGCGTAAACGACATGATCGCGAGAATATTTGCCTGCAGCGCCGCGCGCGGCCAGGTAGAATAAATTTCGCTGGAGGCGACGTTCTTGATGTAATCCCGGTAACGCACATAATAATCTGTTGCAGTGGTGTCGCGCGGGGAGCCGTCGTGCACGACGACAAATTCCGGGACGACCACGCGGGAGAGGACAATTTCACCTGTCTGACTGACAGGCTTTACCTCCGCCTCGGCGATCTTGGGCGGATAGTTTCCGTAAAGCGTATGCGCCGGGATGACGACCACGTCCGGCGTTTCGCGTTCCTCAATCGGGCGCAGTCGGATTGTCTGCAGGGAGAGCTGCCCGGAGAGGATTTCAGAACCGGAGACGGTGATTGTTTCAAAGCCCTCCGCCGATACGGAAAACGTATACTCGGAGTAGGGCTGCTGCTCGCCGGGCGACAGGCTGTACTCCAGCGGTGGCGCCTCCAGGGCGACGGTATCCGTGCGCCCGGTGCTGTCGGTGCGCACCTCTTCGATCACGCTTTCAGGATCGCCGGAGTAGGAAATGTCGACCACGGCATTCTCTACAGGCGTATTTCGCAGAGCAGATTCCACGTTAATGCGCAGCAGGCCGGTATCCGTTGACTGCTGCATCGTTCTCATGCGAGAATAGGACATAATGACCTCACACAGAAGTTGTTATGATTATTATATGAAGATGCGGGGAATCTGTGAAAAAACGAAAGAGAATACCCTGGAGAGAAAAGCTTTAAAGCTTATAAGCAACAAGAGCAATTTTCTCGCCGGTTTCTTCTGCAATATCCTGTTCCAGATTTGTAATTTTCTGGCAGCAGGATTGGGTGAGATTGGCATAGATATCTTCCCTTTCCAGTTCTCTTGCCATGTGCTCAGCAGCAGACTTGCAGGAAAGGGGAAGATCAGTAATAGTTGAATGAATATCAGACATAGTCAATACCTCCTTTGCAGTGTAGTATGTGTAGGATTGGAGAAAATATGAGCAGCAAATGCCTAAGTTTTATTTGAAATGCATCAGAGAATGGTATACTATAAATATGGATTTCTGAAAAGAGGGGAAAGACATGATAAAAATAGATTTAATTACAGGTTTTCTGGGTGCAGGAAAGACGACATTTATAAAAAAATATGCGAAGAGCCTGATGGACGCCGGTAATCATATCTGCATTTTGGAAAATGATTACGGGGCGGTGAATGTGGATATGATGCTTCTGCAGGAGCTGGAGGGAGATCAGTGCGAACTGGAAATGGTTGCCGGCGGCTGTGATCCTGATTGCCACAGGAGAAGATTTAAAACAAAATTGATTGCAATGGGAATGTGCGGCTATGACAGGGTGCTGATTGAACCTTCCGGAATCTTTGACGTAGATGAATTTTTCGATGTGTTATGCGAAGAACCGTTAGATAGATGGTATGAGATCGGCAATGTGATTGCGATCGTAGATGCAAGACTGGAGGAAAATCTGTCGGAAAAATCCAATTATCTGCTGGCCTCAGAAGTGGCAAATGCCGGAATGGTTATTTTTAGTAAGAGCCAGGAGGCTACAGATGAGGATCGGAAAAGAAATGCAGCACATTTAAATCGCGCTATGGAGCAGGTACGGTGCAGACGCAGATTTGGGGAGGAGGTTCTATGCAAACCGTGGGATTCTTTAACGGATGAAGACTGGAAAGCGATCTCTTCCTGTGGCTATGTACTGGAATCTTATGAAAAATCTGTGCTGGAAGATGAACACGGATATTCCTCCGTTTATTTTATGGATATACAGATGACTGTGCAGGAATTGCGATCAAGGGTAGAAAGTCTTATGGCTGCATCGGACTGTGGGAATATCGTTCGTGTGAAAGGGTTTATGACGGCAGAGGATGGAACATGGATAGAGCTGAATGCCACCCGCCAAACGATCACCATCCGGCATATTGAAAAGGGGCAGAATGTTATCATTGTTATTGGAGAAGGGCTGATAAAAGATAAAATCAGTGCCTTTTGGAAATAAATTTCATTATCCGGTTTGAGAGACGTCAAAAATCTGTGAAAAAACAGGACCTTCCTCTTGCCAAATGATTATTTTTGTGCTATCATTTTAGCAATTTGGGGTGCGGATTCGAAGGGGAAGAAACGGGCGTTGGGTTTTGTTTCTTTTTTTTTGCGCATACCGTATCATCAAACTTACTCAGGAAAGGCAGGATGGACAATGAAAGCATTTCTTATTCTGGAAGACGGAACTGTTTTTACCGGGCAGAGCATCGGGGCAAACCGTGAAGTTATCAGTGAGATCGTTTTTAACACGTCGATGACCGGTTATCTCGAAGTCCTCACCGATCCCTCTTACGCGGGACAGGCCGTGGTGATGACATATCCGCTGATCGGCAATTATGGTATCTGCACGCAGGACATGGAGTCGGACAGACCGTGGCCGGACGCATACATTGTAAGAGAATTATCTCGTATTCCCAGCAACTTCCGCTCGGAAGGAACGATTCAGGACTTTCTTTTGAAATATGATATCCCCGGAATCTCCGGAATAGACACCAGAGCATTAACGAAAATTCTTCGTGAAAAAGGTACGATGAACGGCATGATCACGACAGACGAAAGCTTCTGTCTGGAAAAGGTGCTGCCGCAGATCGCCGCTTACCGCACGGGTAAGGTGGTGGAGAAGGTGACGTGCGCGGAAAAATATGTGCTGGAGGGTGACGGTCCGAAGGTGGCGCTTCTGGATCTGGGGGCAAAGCGCAACATCGCGCGCAGCCTCAACAAGCGCGGCTGTCAGGTGACAGTATATCCGGCGCTCACGAAGGCGGAGGAGATCATCGCGGATAAGCCGGACGGCATCATGCTTTCCAACGGACCGGGCGACCCGAAGGAATGCGTTACGATTATAGAAGAAATCCGCAAATTATATCAGACGGATATTCCGATTTTTGCCATCTGTCTGGGACATCAGCTTATGGCACTGGCGAACGGCGCGGACACCTATAAAATGAAGTACGGGCACCGCGGCGGCAATCATCCGGTGAAGGATCTGAAAACAGGCAGGGTCTATATTTCCTCACAGAACCACGGCTACGTGGTGGATACAAAAAATCTGGACGCATCGGTGGCGGTTCCGGCGTTCACAAACGTCAACGACGGAACGAACGAGGGACTTGCTTATACGGGAAAGAATATCTTTACGGTGCAGTTTCATCCGGAAGCGTGTCCGGGACCGCAGGATTCCGGATACCTGTTTGACCGGTTTATGAAGATGATGGAGGTGGACAGATAATGCCGAAGAATCCGGAAATCCAAAAGGTACTTGTGATCGGTTCGGGACCGATCGTGATCGGGCAGGCGGCGGAGTTTGACTATGCGGGCACGCAGGCGTGCCGCTCGCTGAAGGAGGAGGGCATTGAGGTCGTCCTTCTGAATTCAAACCCGGCGACCATTATGACAGATAAAGACATTGCTGACCGCGTGTACATTGAGCCGCTGACGGTGGAAGTGGTGGAGCAGCTTATATTAAAAGAAAAGCCGGACAGCGTGCTGCCGACGCTTGGCGGACAGGCGGGCTTAAATCTCGCTATGGAGCTGGAGGAGCGCGGCTTTTTAAAGGAAAACAATGTGCGGCTTATCGGCACCACTGCGGAGACGATAAAAAAGGCGGAGGACCGCCAGGAATTTAAAAACACGATGGAGAAAATCGGGGAGCCGATTGCAGCTTCAAAAGTCGTGGAAACGATAGAAGAGGGCGTTGCGTTTACAAACACCATCGGCTATCCGGTGGTGCTGCGCCCGGCGTACACGCTCGGCGGAAGCGGCGGCGGCATTGCGCACAATTATGAGGAGTTGACGGAAATCCTGGCGAACGGGCTGCGACTGTCCCGCGTAGGGCAGGTGTTGGTGGAGCGCTGCATTGCCGGATGGAAGGAAATCGAGTACGAGGTGATGCGCGACAGCGCTGGAAACTGCATTACCGTCTGCAACATGGAAAATATTGATCCGGTCGGCGTGCACACCGGCGACAGCATCGTGGTAGCACCGTCCCAGACGCTCGGCGACAAGGAATATCAGATGCTGCGTACCTCGGCGCTGAATATCATCAGCGAGCTGAACATCACCGGCGGCTGCAACGTGCAGTATGCCCTGAATCCGGACAGTTTTGAATACTGTGTGATCGAGGTAAATCCCCGTGTGAGCCGTTCTTCAGCGCTCGCCTCCAAGGCGACCGGCTATCCGATCGCAAAGGTGGCGGCGAAAATTGCCCTTGGCTACACGCTGGATGAGATTAAAAATGCTATCACGGGGAAAACTTACGCCAGCTTTGAGCCGATGCTGGACTACTGTGTGGTGAAGATTCCGCGTCTGCCGTTCGATAAATTCATCAGTGCGAAGCGTACCCTGACCACACAGATGAAGGCGACCGGCGAGGTAATGAGCATCTGCGACAACTTTGAAGGCGCGATGATGAAGGCGATCCGCTCGTTGGAGCAGCATGTGGACAGCCTGCTTTCTTACGATTTTTCGCATCTGGACGACGACCAGCTTATGAAGCAGCTCGCGCTGGTGGACGACCGCCGCATCTGGGTGATCGCGGAAGCGCTGCGCCGCGGCGTTTCCTATGAGACGATTCATGAGATCACGAAAATTGACATCTGGTTTATTGATAAGCTTGCGATCCTTGTGGAGATGGAGCAGGCTCTGAAGACGCAGGAGCTGACCGTGGAGCTTTTGAAAGAGGCGAAGCGCATCGAGTTCCCGGATAACGTGATTGCCCGTCTGACCGGAAAGAGCGAAGAAGAAATCAAAAATATGCGCTATGAGAACGGCATTACGGCGGCGTACAAGATGGTAGATACCTGTGCGGCGGAGTTTGAGGCAACCACGCCGTACTATTATTCCGTGTTTGGAAGTGAAAATGAAGCGCAGGAGACTCATGACCGCAAAAAGGTGCTGGTGCTTGGCTCCGGTCCTATCCGCATCGGGCAGGGAATTGAATTTGATTTCTGCTCTGTGCACTGCACCTGGGCGTTTGCGAAGGAAGGCTACGAAACAATTATTATCAATAACAACCCGGAGACGGTCAGCACCGACTTCGATATCGCGGACAAGCTATATTTTGAGCCGCTGACGCCGGAGGATGTGGAGAATATCGTCCGCCTGGAAAAGCCGGACGGTGCCGTGGTACAGTTTGGCGGACAGACCGCTATCAAGCTGACGGAAAGCCTTATGAAAATGGGTGTGCCGATTCTGGGAACCTCCGCGGAAAACGTGGACGCTGCCGAGGACCGCGAGCTGTTTGACGGCATTCTGGAGAAATGCGGCATTCCGCGTCCGGCAGGTCACACAGTATTTACTGCTGAGGAAGCGAAGAAGGCGGCAAACGAGCTCGGCTATCCGGTGCTTGTGCGTCCGTCCTACGTGCTCGGCGGACAGGGAATGCAGATCGCGATCAGCGATGAGGATGTGGATGAATTTATCGGCATCATCAACCGCATCGCGCAGGAGCATCCGATTCTGGTCGATAAATATCTGGTCGGAAAGGAGATCGAGGTCGACGCAGTATGCGACGGAACGGATATCCTGATCCCGGGCATTATGGAGCATATTGAGCGCGCCGGCATCCACTCCGGGGACAGTATTTCCGTTTACCCGGCGCAGAGCATCGGCGCTAAGGTAAAGGCGACTATTGAGGATTACACACGAAAGCTTGCGCAGTCGCTGCACGTCATTGGTCTGATCAATATTCAGTTTATCGTCTGCGGCGAAGAGGTGTATGTGATCGAGGTAAATCCGCGCTCCAGCCGTACTGTGCCGTACATCAGCAAGGTGACGGGCATTCCGATCGTACCGCTGGCGACGAAGGTGATCCTGGGCGCGAAAATCCGCGAGCTTGGCTATGAGCCGGGACTGCAGCCGGAGGCGGATTACTTCGCCATCAAGATGCCGGTATTCTCCTTCGAGAAGATCCGCGGTGCTGACATCAGCCTCGGACCGGAGATGAAATCCACCGGCGAGTGTCTTGGCATTGCCAAAACCTTCAACGAAGCGCTCTACAAGGCGTTCCTTGGCGCTGGCATCAACCTGCCGAAGCATAAGAACATGATCATGACGGTGCGTGATGAGGACAAGGAGGAGGCAGCAAAGCTGGCAAAGCGTTTCGAGGCGCTCGGCTACAATATTTTTGCCACTAAGGGCACGGCAAAAGCGTTGATGGAGGCGGACGTGCAGGTGCGAATGACGCGTAAGGTGGAGCAGGAGTCGCCCAATATCCTCGACCTGATTCTCGGACATAAGATCGACCTGGTCATCGACACCCCTTCCCAGGGTATCGAGCACTCAAAGGACGGCTTTATCATCCGCCGCAACGCCATCGAGACAGGCGTCAATGTGTTGACGGCAATGGACACGGCGGGCGCGCTGATCTCCAGTCTGGAGAATACCGATAAGAACAAGCTGACGCTGATTGATATCGCGAAGATATAGCCGTCGCAGGCAGGCGGTCTGTAGATGTAATGCGTAAGCTGTTACACAGAATGTAATAAATTTCCGCTTGCGCTTTTTGAAAAAGTGGCGTATGGTAGAAAAGGAGCTGATTTGCAGCAGGGCTTTGCGTCGGATAGACAGCGACGTAAGGGGATTCCGCATGGCGGCGCTGCATTTGTGTGAGAGGGGCCCGTCGGGGCAAGAGGAGAAATGCATGAGAAAAAAATCACATATTTCGCTGGCAAAGTTTCTGGTATCACAGATGGGAGCAGATAAGCTGCAGCAGCACAGAAAGGCATTTTATCTTGGCTCCATCCTTCCGGATTGCAAGCCTTCCTTTCTGACAGAACGGCACGAATTTTACGGAACCTTTGACAAGGTTTCCGACAATATAAGAAGTCTGCTGAAAATGGATTACACTGATGCGCAGGATGGCATGGCGTTCTGGCGGCATCTGGGAGAGATCATCCATTATATTGCCGATTACTTTACCTTTCCGCATAACCGGACCTACGCCGGGACAATCCGCCAGCATTGCGCATATGAAAAGGAAATGCGCGATTATCTGCGGGAATATATTGACAGCGGCAGAGCAGCGCTGCAGATGGTCGGAGAAAAGGTGTTTGAGAATGTGGAAGCGCTTCTGGAATATATCCGGAAAAAACACGAGGAATACACCAGAGGACGTCATACGATTGAAACAGATGTGCGCTATATCGTACAGCTCTGTCAGCAGGTAGTCCGTGCAGTCGTGCAGTTCGCGGGCGCCGGGGCGATGGAGTTGCTGGCGGCATAATTGATGAAATGAAAATCCGGAGCGCGGGCAGTATAAAACTGTCTGGCTCCGGATTTTTACTTTCCATAGAAAAATTTCCTGGATTTTCTGTGGAAGAAAAAAGTGCTCTTATGTGGTAGCAGAACCTTCACGAAGCGCTTCCTGAATCTTGTCGGATGCAATTCCGGTCAGGGCAGCAATCTCTTCTGGCGGATAGGTTTTAGAAAGCAGAAGAATAAGCTTCTGTTGTTCAGTTTCCAGATTCTGTTTTTCGCTTTCCAGACTCTGTTTTTCGCTTTCCAGATGTTTGTTTTTCTTTTCCAGCTTTTCTATTTCGTACTCCAGGATATCGACATCAAAAATTAGTGCGTCTTCTGTCATCTGATTCACTCCCTCTTTTTTCAGCTCGTCATATTGTTCATAGATATGGCGGTAGAGATACAGAATCATCCGTGAAAGCTTCAGCGCTTCTGTGGGAGTAATATTTCCGACCTCTACATTTCGGTTTAGTGAATTCAGTATATCATGAGTGATTAATTTTTTCAATGCTTCTATATTTTCTTTTGTACGTTTTTGACTAATGGTTCGGCGCAGTTTTAAAAGCTGGAAGGGAAGGAGCATGATGAGCTTTTTACGGTCCAGCTCGTCCAGAGAGTGTTTTAAATATTTAAAAACAGGTACCTTATATAAAAAGCTTCCCTGCTCTCCGAAGCTGATTTTCAGAATATATTCATCGGGAAAGCTCTCATCATCGTAAAGGTATACGATAAGAGGCTCCGGAAAGCAGATAGTATCCTGGCCGTCGGCTGTGCGGATGGCGTGATGGAAGCCATATTCCAGCACACGCAGAAGAATATCGCCGTCTTTGGTCATTTGAAATTCAACATGGTAGCTGCTGGAATGATTAATCGTAACAATGGTATCTGCCAGTGTCTTTTTCAGACTGTCATCTGTATTTTCTGTCCAGTGGTAGTCTACATCGCTGTCGGGAGGATAGTCCGTACCAAAAAGACCGTTAATGAGGAAAACGGTACAGCGAGTGGAAAGAGAGAGACAGCGCTTGGCAATGCGGTCATAGATGTCATGATATTCATATGCTTCGTTCATAAAACCTCCTTGTTTTAATATGAGTAATCTGTTTGCGTTGATTGAAGATTTAAATTTCGAAAGATGAGATTATTATACATTATGAAACGCAGAAAGTCAATAAACATAATGCACAATCAAAAAGAGATTAGTAAAAACGGAATTTATAATTATAAAGAATGGTATGAATGTCCTGTGCACAAAAATGGAGCCATTGCTCCATAAATGATTACTCATTTATTTTGCAACGACTCCTCTGGAAACGTGTGTTACCGGAAACAGCAGTCGGAGAGGCATGGTGCCTAGTTATCCTCCAGCTTGTCATCCATAGTGTAAACCTGGCGTTTTCTTGCCATTTCATCACTTGCCAGATATTCGTCGTAGGTGGTAATTTTATCGATCATCACGCCGTTCGGCAGGATTTCCATAATGCGGTTGGCAGTCGTCTCGACGAGCTGATGATCGTGAGAGGCAAACAGAATAACGCCGGGGAACTTCACCATGCCGGTATTTAACGAGGAGATGGATTCCATATCCAGATGGTTGGTCGGCTCGTCAAACAGCAGTACGTTTGCACCGGAAATCATCATTTTGGATAAGAGACATCGTACCTTCTCGCCGCCGGAGAGCACCTTTACCTTCTTTACGCCGTCGTCGCCGGCAAACAGCATACGACCGAGGAAGCCGCGCACATAGGTCACATCTTTGATCTCGGAATACTGTGTCAGCCAATCTACGATGATCAGATCGTTGTCAAATTCCTTCGTGCTGTCCTTCGGGAAATATGCCTGCGAGGTCGTTACGCCCCATTTGAAGCTGCCGGAATCCGGTTCCATCTCGCCCATAAGGATCTGAAAGAGTACGGTTTTTGCAAATTCATTGCCGCCGACAAAAGCCACCTTATCGTTGTGATTCAGGGTGAACGTGAGATTGTCAAGCACCTTCACGCCGTCGATCGTTTTGGAGAGGTTTTCTACGGAGAGCACCTCGTTCCCAATCTCGCGGTTCGGACGGAAGTCGATATACGGATATTTGCGGCTGGACGGCTTGATCGTATCCAGCTCGATTTTCTCCAGCGCACGCTTTCTGGAGGTCGCCTGCTTGGATTTGGAAGCGTTGGCGCTGAAACGGGAAATGAATTCCTGCAGCTCCTTGATCTTTTCTTCCTTCTTTTTGTTGGCTTCTTTCATCTGCTTGATCATCAGCTGGCTGGACTCGTACCAGAAATCGTAGTTTCCGGCGTAAAGTTGAATCTTGCCATAGTCGATGTCTGCGATGTGCTTACACACTTTATTCAGAAAGTAACGGTCGTGGGAAACCACGATAACCGTATTCGGGAAGTTGATCAAAAATTCCTCCAGCCATTCGATCGCAGCGAGATCCAGATGGTTGGTCGGCTCGTCCAGAAGCAGGATGTCCGGATTTCCGAACAGTGCTCTTGCGAGAAGCACCTTCACCTTTTCGCTGCCGTTTAAATCCTTCATGATCATATAATGCATATCCGGTTCGATGCCAAGCCCGTTTAGAAGCTGCGCGGCGTCAGATTCCGCCTCCCAGCCGTTCATCTCGGCAAATTCACCTTCCAGCTCGCTGGCACGGATGCCGTCCGCCTCGGTGAAATCTTCTTTTGCATAGATCGCATCCTTTTCCTTCATGATATCATACAGGCGCTGGTTGCCCATGATGACGGTATCCAGTACCGGGAATTCGTCGTATTTAAAATGGTCCTGCTCCAGGACAGAGAGACGCTGACCGGGCGTGATGACGATGTCCCCCTTGGTGGTCTCCAGCTTTCCGGAAAGAATTTTCAGAAAGGTGGATTTTCCGGCACCGTTCGCGCCGATCAGACCGTAGCAGTTGCCCTCGGTAAATTTGATATTGACGTCCTCAAATAACGCCTTTTTTCCTATTCTAAGTGTCACATTGTTAGCACTGATCATTTCTATTCCTCGCTTTAAATATTGTAAGCTCCGCAGTGCGTTGCCCGGAAACAGACAGTTTCCTCGCTAAGGGCATTCGCCCTATGGAGCCGCTGTCCTGCGTGCCCAGCTGCATGCAAGCATGCGCGGTCACTCCGTACATCGTCTCCGCACTGCTCATTGTTGTCATTATATTAAGATATTGTGAAAAAAGCAAGTGTTTCTTGAGGTTTTGCAGGTTTTGTGTTATGCTACCGTGGAAAGGGGAGATGAAGATGGCGAGAAGAAAGAAAAAAATACATTGGATAAGGTTTATTTTCGAGATACTGATTCTTGTGATCCTGGCGGCGGGGCTTTTTGCGGCGTCAAAATTTATGAAGCTTGGGCGCGGAAGCCTGGACATGGGAAATGTGGTGAAGAATGACAGCATTTCTTCGGATGAGCTGAGTGAGATGGACGGTTATAAGGATATTGCATTTTTTGGCGTGGACTCCAGAGAGGGAGCGCTGGAATCCGGCACAAACAGCGATACCATCATGATCTGCAGCATCAATCAGAGAACATACGAGGTGAAGCTTGTTTCCGTATACCGCGATACCTATCTGGACACGATTGACAACGGTTACAATAAGTGCAATTCGGCCTATGCGGTCGGCGGCGCAGAGACGGCAGTCAGTATGCTCAACAAAAATCTGGATCTGAATATCTCGGATTATGTGACGGTCAATTTTGAGGCTGTCGTAGAGCTGGTTGACCTGTTCGGCGGCGTGGACATCAATCTGACAGAGGGAGAGGTGCAGCTTCTGAACGGCTATCTGGTGGAGGGACGCGAAGTGCTTGGACGTGAATGCGAGGATGTGCCGGGACCGGGGCTTCAGCATCTGAACGGGATGCAGGCGCTTGCTTACAGCCGTATCCGTTACATTGGTCTGGACTATGAGCGCACAGAGCGCCAGAGAGCGGTTCTGGAGCAGGTTCTGGAAAAGGTAAAGAGCAGTGATATCTTTACGCTGAACAAAGCGATTGACACGCTGCTTCCCAAGGTATCCACCAGCCTTTCCATGGCGGAAATCATAAAGATAGCCTCCGGGGCGGGCAAACTCAGTATCTCCGAGACAACCGGTTTTCCGTATGATAAGGCGGAGATGAATATTTCCGCGGGCGACTGCGTCGTACCGGTGAATCTGGCAGCAAATGTCACACAGCTTCATGAATTTCTGTATGGCTCCACAGGCTATACGCCGTCAGCGACTGTGCAGGAAATCAGCAATAATATTTCTGCAGAGACCGGGGTATGATGGATCGGCAGCAGAAATTTAAGACTGGATAATTTCGAAACAATATGTTACAATATGAAAAATCACATTCAACGCAGAAAGAAAAAAGTTTCTTTTACAAAAGATGAAGCTGCGGGGAATGTGATTTTTGTTGTCATGCATCCGAAGGAAGCTGCCGGTGACAGGCATTGTAGGTGTTACATATAACCTATGGGCGCATCTGTTAGCCTGATCGATTTATTTCCTCGAGCAATGAGCCAGGCAGATGTGCCCGTACATTCATTTGGCGGTACTGTGTGCCAGTGGCACACGTTTAGCACTGACTGAAGTGAAACGTAAACCCGCCGCGAGGGTCAAAATACCCCGCCCTTTTGGACGGAAAGAACAAGCTTGGTCATGCCATGTAACTTGTTTCGGGATATTTGACTTTTGGTATTAGATTGCTTACCTGTATATGATAATATGGTAGGTAATAATAAATGAAGGAGGTTTGCTGAAGATGACAAAAGAAAAAGTAAGAGAATATTTGGATTATTGTCGCTTTAGAAAGGAATTGGATGAAAAAACATTGAAAGCATATCGGATTGATTTGAAGCAATATTTTGATTTTATGCAGGGTAGTGAGCCGGGAAAAGAGGAGATTGAGGACTACATAACAAAATTGCATAAAACATATAAGCAAAAAACGGTGAAGCGGAAAATTGCATCCATCAGGGCATTCTATGGCTATTTAGAAGAGGAAGAAATGATAGATGAGAACCCTTTCCGGAGAATCAAAGTAAAATTTAAAGAAACATTGGTACTTCCACGGATTATTCCACGGGATGAAATTGAGAAGCTGCTAAACTATATGTACAAATGTTCTAAGTTAATAGAAAAGAGATATTGCTTTCGGGATATTGCAGTGATCGAAGTGTTTTTTGCTACTGGAGCCAGAGTATATGAAATCTCAAACTTGAAAGCAGACTGCGTGGATCTTAATTCGGGGTTACTGCGGCTAATGGGAAAGGGCGGAAAAGAGCGTTATATACAGATTGGCGAACCGGAAATTTTGAAATTATTGAGAAAATACTATTCTGAAAATGCCGCTCAAATAAAAGCAAGCGGGTATTTTTTTGTTAATCAGAGAGGTAGACGGTTTACAGAACAGTCCATTCGAAATATGATGAAAAAGTATACAAAAATGGCTGGGATTGAAAGGAACATAACGCCTCACATGTTCCGCCATTCCTTTGCTACCTATTTGATTGAAGAGGGGGTGGATATCAGTTGTCTGCAACAGATTCTGGGACATAGTTCTATCAAAACAACGCAGATTTATATACATGTTGCAGCCGAAAAACAGGCAGAGATTTTGCGGAACCTGCATCCGAGAAATAAAATGAAAATTGGGAACGCTGCATAGTAGCTGAGTAATAGAAATGTAACATAAAAATTTGACCGGCAGGGAAATGGCGGTCTTTTTGAGTTACAAAAATAAAATTTTTTGAATTGGCACTGGAAAAATATGGAAGAGTGTGTTAATATACCTAAGAAATCACATTTAGCGCAGAAAGTGGAAACGTCCTATACAAAAGATAAAGCTGCGGTAAATGTGGTTTTTCTTATGTAAAGTTATTTAAGCAGATCAATACCTGTTGTAAATGTTTTTAGATTATTCGGAAATTGAGTGGAAAAAAGAGATGGAATTTGGTATGATAATGAATAATACATAATTATCCGCTGATTACGAAAACAGGAGGCGCCTCTATGGTCACAAAAGAAAATCTTGCAATCGTGATTCCTTTTCACAAAAATCAAGAAATGCTAAGACTAAGTCTCCGGACATTGGAGTCTTCTTTGCATGGTCATCGACCGCAAATCATTATTGTAGCAAATAACAATAATGTGAATGCGCTTTCATTAGCAGAGAAAGATTTTGAAGCATACGATATTCATAGAATAAATAAAAATTTATTCTGGCCGGGAGCTATTAATTATGGTGCCCGTTGCACCGACAGGGAATATTTGCTTTTCTGTGACCCTGATCTATTCTATACAGAAAACTGGCTGGATAATTTATTGCATTGTGCACATCAGCATAAAAATGCCGGCGTATTAAGTTCAAAGCTCATTAATCCTTTGAACAACCGAATTATGGATTTTGGAATGGGTTACAACCATTTCAATACAATTCACATCGGGAAGGGACTTCCTTATAATCACCCATCCGCTTCAGAAGACCGACGGGTGCAGGCCGCTTGTGGAGCTGTTTTTCTAACGCCACACGAACTGTTCGACAAGGTAAATGGAATTGATACTACCATGCCTTACATATATTGTGATAACGACTATTCTGTCAAATTGTCTGAGCTTGGTTATGAAACCTGGGTTTCCAGCCAGTCTGTAGTCTATCATAAAGGCGACACGGACGACCGTAATTCTAAATATGAGAATTTCCGGTATCTGCGTGAAGACTCGAAGGCCTCATTTTACGCAAAAAACATTAATAAAATCAAGATTGATATTTCTGATTGTTTTATACATATATACCGCTGGATTGCCAATACTAATTATCGCTTTCAGCCGGGGTATTATTTGTATAATTTCTGTACGCTCTTGGATAGCGAAGACTATATTTGTCTTTTGCCCTCCTTTGGCATATCGATTGTCAATCGGAAGAATATTACTCTGGAGCAGAGAGATTGTCCCCAGATTAACTTATGCGATTACATTCCTGCCAGAATGATATATTCTAACATGCCCTTTGTTTATTTTGTCGACACTTTCACATCACTGTATAACAATGAGCTTTACTTTCATCTGCGCGACGTTTCAAAGGACATTGTAATTGATAGACAGTGTAACATTATATTTATGTCAGATATTAAGTCAAAAAGTATTTAGTTTATTCAGCGCTCACATACAAGGTAGATTAAATAAACCGTCTGCGGTATAGATTTGTGAATACAAAGTATCCTTTGCTTGCGGGGTATCTGAATGCATAACTGATAGATTTTCTTTCAGTTGTTGTATCAGGGAATCCTTTTTCATTTTGTAATTACTGGTCTGTGCCAGTGTTAGCGCTTCATTTGTTGCAGCGATAGCCTTTTCACGTTCACCTGTGTAATACATGTAAACGGCCCTTAGCTGCAGATAATAAAATTTTTTATTGGAATCCAGCAGTTGTGAATAAAATTGCGCTCTCTCTAAAGCGTGCTCAATTTTAAATGCATATTCGTATTTATATTCCATCAAAAAAGCCTCTGCAAGCGCATGGTAGAACCACCATTTAAAAAAAGTCTGTTGATAGGCATAGGAACTCAGATCTATTTGATCAAGTCCTATTGTTGCCATCTTAATAGCCTCTTCTGCTTCTCCTTTTAACAAAGTCAACTGCACCTTTTTTCTAAAATAATTTAATTCTTTGATTTCTGCGCCTCCTTTTTCATACGTTTCACAAGCCCTTTCCCAGTAGTATCTGGTTTTAGTACTTTCCTGGTCAGAGCATGGAAGATCATAATACAAATATCCGCGATCTGAATAATTTACATATTGCATAACCGGAAACGATATATCATCAGCGATTTTAGCAGATAAATCCAGATATCTCATAATCTCCTTATGTTCTAAAGGATTTGTCATCGGGTGGCGTGAGTAAACGTGCAGACGATTATAAATTTCAGAAAGTAATTTTTTCTGTTCCAGGGTATGAGCATTCTCATCGCGTTTCCCAAATGCTTTGTTTTTATAGTCTTTGATTAATTGGACCGCTTCAGAATAATCGCCCATCGAATCATAGGCCTCGCTAATATAGAGAAGCAGTTTCCCATATTCTGCGTAATCGTGGATTCCAGGAGTCCTTTCCAATTCAAACAAAAGCATTTCCGCATATTTTTTCATAACAGCATTTCCTAAATTATCATGAATGCAAATGATAATCTGATGAATGTTATTTATGCAAATAATGGGATCTTCCTTATAGTTGTGTTCGAAACTGGCAAAATACTTTTCAAAAACAAGTACATAGAATTCATAAGCCAATCTACCATCAATATGCAAATTAAGAATATGGGATAGATGGTCGTTTGACAGATAAAAGTTTGGTGTTTCTGTATAAAGAATCCCAATATAATACCTAAAATCATTATTCCGTAGCAAGAATCCCTTTTCATTTTCGTAATCAATGATTTTTTTTGAAAAAGAACAATACATTCTGGAAAAAAATTTATCTACTAAATCATGACGAAACTTTACTGTGATTGTCATAAAATTATCCTCAAGCAGAAGAAAACCTTTCCTGGCAAGCTCGGTCACTGTATTCCAGGAAATATTTAATTTGTCAATATCCTTTTTTTCCAATTCTTTATACAAATGCAGTGCAGAAAACAGAATAACTGTATGTTCAAAGTCCGTTGTATTCTGTTCTTTGTAATGATACCAGCGTTTCATTAATATGTCATATACTGTAGTAGGAATATTTCGAATTAAACTTTTTGTCAGAAATACATTTTTAACTTTAAGACAATTCTTTTCCTGTTCCAGAGCTTTTCGATCTCTAAGCCAATATATCATTTGCTCCAGATAAAAAGGATTCTTGTTTAGGTTTTCGGCAATTACGTTTACTTCTGTTTTGTGAAATACATCACCAATTGAAAAGACTTCCTGCAGAAATTCATAACATTCTTTGGAATCTTCAAACCCTATAATATGTTTAGAAAAGGATATTATACGGTTTGCGGTATAAGTTCCCAGAAGTTGATCCGCCCTGGAATTTCTTTTTATGTAGTCCACATTAAAGGTTAGTAAAAACTTTGTATAACATGGTCTTATACGAGTTAGCTGATGAAAGATACTGTCTATCAAGTCAAGAATGCTATCATTTAAGAACTGGACATTATCAATGGCAATCAAATATTTGTTTTTGGCTAATTTCGTCACAATTAGGTTTAGGTACTGATCAAGCCATACTTTAAGGTCGTTAGTGTTATTTTTGATAAATATGTCGGCCAACATGCGATATTCCGGTTGTTTTAAAAGAAAATCATTACTTTCATCACAGAAAGTTGTCGCTTTTAGAATCTGCTCCAGCGCATCAAGAGAGATATTATATATGGCAATTAATAGTTTTTGGATAAAATCACTTGCAAATAATGTCTTTTCTGCATTAAGCATATTTCCAAATTCAATAATTTCATAGCCGTTAATTTTAGCTACATTCAAACATTCTTCATACAATTTTGTTTTTCCAGTTCCACTGTTTCCGTAAAAGATGCCTGTTTTTAATTTGTCTGTTTCAAGCAAAACATTCTTTTTGAAATCTCCGAGACACTGTTCATAGCTTTGGCCGATCAAACGTTTGTTATTTCCAAATCCAGGTTCCAGTGACTTGAATTCTACGTTTTTAGGAAGATTTACCGGTTTCTTATTAATATATGGGGTTGGTATTACACAGTTTTCCTTAATCGGTATAAAATGCAGGCGAATATTTTTGCCTTCATAGGGAGACAGCGTAATGGGATTGCTTAATCTAACCATATATTCCGGATAAATTTCAAACTGCGTTCTGATCTTTTGCGTTTGTTTAAAAGATAAAGAGACGGTATTGTAAGCATTTCGCTTATTAATTATGCAAATATCCATTTCGAACATTTTGAAAAGAGTCAAATTTTTTAGCTCATATCCATCTATTGATGAACTTGCATCCAGGGGATTGCCAAACAGAAGACATTTTGCTTCAAATCCATCTGTCGATTCCGCAAAATCTATTTTATCATAAAGAAAATGCGGAAAATATTTTTCTCCAATGTGAGACCAATGCTGAAATATTTTCCGCTCAAGCACAATATCGTCATAAAAATAGATTGTTTTTCCTTTTTTTGCTGCATTAATAAGTAACTTTGCTTTTGTATTTACATTAATAGGTGAATAACTAAAGAACAGGATTGTATCAATTTCAGATATCTGAGCCATAACCAATGTAGCCGCCAAAACCTTCAAATCTATATTGGAAGCATAATTTTTGCACTCTGCCCAAAAGTTCTTCTGTGCGGAATAATAGAAAAAATCCCGATTTCCATCCCAGGAATGGCGTGTGCTTTGGAATGTCATCTTTCCATATTCAGCAATCAATAAATCGTAAACCAATTGTTCAAAGTTGATACCTTTATTATTTTGTTCATTTGAATTAATTCTTTCCCAATGTTCCTGTGTCAGATACTCCATCATGGTTTTTACTCCTTATATTACATTTGGCATTTAATCAGCGGATAATTATGTATTATCCATTATTGATCAGGATAATGGAATTGCAGTCCGGCGGAAGTGTTGTTTCATAGATGAGAGACATCTACGAAATAATATCGCTGTTTCTTTGTTATGGTAATGCAAGAGAAAATGATATTTGAGTAATTGATTACTCCTATTATCTGTATAAAAATATGCTGTTTGAGTTAGCATGATATTATTGATAAGCAGAGGAGAGATTGATTATGGGAAATCGTATCAAATAGTTTCGTGAAAAAGGGGGCTTAACACAGGAAACCTTGGCGACAGAATTAGAAATAACACAGCAGATTAGTAAATATGAAAGGAACATTGCAGCTATTAAAGAGGAAACTCTTAAAAAGGTGGCAGTCTATTTTAATGTGACAACGGATTACCTGCTTGAAATATCAGATGTCAAAAGAGATAGAATAGGTGCAGTGGAAATGGGTAAAACGTTGGAGGGATATTATGAGCTGGTTGAATTATATAGAGGGCTGGAGCGATGCAACCAGGAAATAGTTCTGGGGATGGTTGTTATTATTATATTTTTCCATACGTTATTGACAAGACGGATTTGTTTATATGATAATTTATAAAAGGAAAACTTGGTAGCGGGGAGACGTTGGGCGCAATTACTTGGTGATAAACCTATCATAAGTAGAGAACGTGGAGGAATACATATGAGTCTGGCATCAATCATTGTATCAGCAGCAACAAAAGAGATTGCCGGATTTATGGTAATTGGATATCTGACGGAGAAAGCTGCGGATATCGGTACTGGAAAAATCTGGACAGAATTGAAAAAGAAAATAGGCGATAAGCCTGATTTGTTTGAATGCAGGTTATATGGAGCAATCCATAAAATATAGTATTCGTCTGACGATATTGAAGTTGTTGTACTTATAAAGTTATTGGCATGAATATATGTAAAACTGAACCGGCCGGACTGCGCTGAAGCACGCTATTCCTGTGCGGCAGACAAATTTGAACAGAATCCGGAAACCGATATCCTTCATTATGATGCAATCGAGATAAATCTGGAAGGGGCAATGTATGACTTGTATAGATTGTAACGAAAATAAAAGGCGGGGTGTGAGAATATGGGAAGTATGAGACGCAAGCTTTTAATCACTGCGGGTGTGTACGAGTCTGCTGTAGCTGATAAGGTGCAGGAGGTGTTCTTGCTTCACCAGGCCTCTGGTCTGTCACACACAGATGCGATTGCCGCAACTATGAAGGAGCTGAATCTCTCCAAAGCCTCGGTTACTTCGTATCTGCCCTATGAAAAAGGCGTGTACTTCCCGCAGAAGACGGATCGTGCGAATCTGAGTGTTGGAGCTGAACGAGTGCGCCGGATGAGGAAACGGAAACGTGTTCTTGAAAACTTGCTGGCTGAGCTGAGTGAAGAAGCTCTATGGGAGGCGGTGATTGAGTTCCAGGGCTATAAGTTCAGAACATATTCCGGGCTTCCCTTTTCCTACAAGTTGAAGAAGGGGAGAAGCGGAGCGTATACGAAGGAGCTGTTCATCGACAGACGTGAAAGCAGTAAAAGTCTGACGTGGAGTTCCGTTTTACTGGCGTTTGGCAGGATACATGAAGTTGGTGCTGTTGTGAACCAATGTCATTTAGTTAAACAAGACATGTTAGAGAATCCCTGCCATAAAA